>Ga0114967_10000546_pt1 | contig 32241 bp, 30 predicted proteins | sample M_130628_MF_Meta_FD_92639 | JGI IMG/M metagenome (GOLD analysis project Ga0114967, IMG submission 92639) | Freshwater microbial communities from Lake Montjoie, Canada to study carbon cycling - M_130628_MF_MetaG | ecosystem: Environmental > Aquatic > Freshwater > Lake | place: Lake Montjoie...
CAATCATGATTTTTTTTTAAATATCAAATTCAACAAAATAATTGCATTCGAAAATATTAGGGCAAAAGCTTTTCATGCAGCTAAAAACAAGAATTAAAAAACCTATTTAAGCAATTTGATTTTTAACAAATTGTATTCTAATTATTTTTTATAAATCATTATATTTTTTACGGTCACCGCATCAGGCACTACAAAGGCAACTGCAAAGGTTTTAGTGATATCTTTTAATGCTTTTTGCACTACTTTTTTATCATCAAAATCGCCAACTTTTATTTTGTAGTAGGGTGTATTATAACTCATGTAACTGCGAATACCAGGGTATTTTTTCATAAATTTCAGTTTGGTTGCCATGGCTTCTTCGCGATTACTGCCATTGTAAATACATATTCTAAATCCTTGTGCAGAATTAATGGAACCAGTTACCATTTTGTTGCCTACATAAATTGGCCTGTATGTAGCTTGATCGCTGCCGCCATTTGTACCACCAGATGTTTTTTTACCTTTACTATTGATTAGACTTTTTGTATCTACAAGTTGACCTTTTTCTCCTTTCTTGCCTTTTTTATCTGCCTCTTTTTTACCCTTTTTACCTTTTTTACTACCTCCATAAAAGTAGCTGTCTAAGGCTTTATCTTTGGTGCCTTTACCTGCTCCTCTACCCTTTTTGGCTTTGGTAGATTTTGGGGCTTTGATTTGGCAATAGCTATCTTGCCCAAACAAACTGAGTACAAAAAAAGACATTATATAAATAAAGTACTTCATTGGCCATTATTTACCATGGCAAGCTTTGAATTTTTTACCACTACCACAAGGGCACAAATCGTTTCTGCCAATTTTTGGTTCTAAACGGCGCACTGGTTCTGCTTTTTGTTGCTCGCGTGTATCAAATATTTCTTTGTGTTCTGCTACATCATCCCCAAATTCTTCGTGGCTAGTGCGTACACCTTTCATATCTGTTCTTTCTACTTGTGCCTCTTGAATTTCTTGTTGTTGTGCCATAGGTATTCCAGCACGGAACAAGAAACTTACAATAGATTTATTGGTAGTACCAACCATTCCCTTAAATAAATTAAAGGCTTCTAATTTGTAAATCAATAATGGATCTTTTTGCTCTAAGCTTGCATTTTGTACACTTTGTTTTAGCTCATCCATAGTACGCAAATGCACTTTCCAAGCATCATCTATCATTGCCAATGTAGCTGCGCGTTCTAATGCATTCATTACCTCAGTACTATTTGGTTCAAGGCTAGCTTTTAAATTTGCTACAGCATTTATGCCATGTGTACCATCTGTAAATGGAATAGCTACATTCATAATTTTATCACCTTCATTAGTCAGAATAGTTTTCAATACATCGTGGGTTTGATGCGCAATAGCTTGTGTTTTCATAGCATACACATTTTTCATGTCGCTAAACAAACTATCTACCAAACCATTATTGTCGATATTCAAAAAATCTTGTTCTGTAATGCTAGGCTCAAAAGCAAACAAACGAATACACTCTAATTCGTAATCATTAAAATTTCTGTTGTTTGCAAAATGCTCACCTATTTCTGTGGCTACATCTGCTACTGCATTTTCTAAATCCATTGCCAATCTTTCGCCAAATAATGCATTGCGGCGGCGTTTGTAAATTACATCGCGTTGTGCATTCATTACATCATCATACTCTAACAATCTTTTACGAATACCAAAGTTATTTTCTTCTACTTTCTTTTGTGCTCTTTCAATGCTTTTGGTAATCATGCCATGCTGAATTACTTCGCCTTCTTTATGGCCCATTTTATCCATAATATTGCTTAGTCTTTCGCTTCCAAACAAACGCATTAAATCATCCTCTAAACACACAAAAAATTGCGAGCTACCAGGGTCTCCTTGTCTACCAGCTCTACCACGCAACTGCCTATCTACCCTACGGCTTTCATGGCGCTCTGTGCCAATAATAGCTAAGCCACCTGCAGCTTTTACCCCATCGCCAAGTTTGATATCTGTACCTCTACCAGCCATGTTGGTTGCAATAGTTACAGCACCTGGCAAACCTGCATCTGCTACAATTTGTGCTTCGCTTTGATGCTGTTTGGCATTCAATACTTTATGCGTTACTTTTTCGAAGGTTAGCATTTTACTAAGCAACTCACTTACTTCTACACTTGTAGTACCTACCAATACTGGTCGGCCAATGTTTTGTAATTTCTTTACTTCTTCTATTACAGCTTTGTATTTTTCGCGCTTGGTTTTGTATACCAAATCATCTGCATCTTTACGTTGCATAGATACATTTGTTGGCACTTTTACTACATCTAGTTTATAGATGCTCCACAATTCGCCAGCTTCTGTTTCGGCAGTACCCGTCATACCACATAACTTATGATACATTCTAAAATAGTTTTGTAGGGTTACAGTAGCAAAGGTTTGCGTAGCATCTTCTACATGTACATTTTCTTTGGCTTCTATCGCTTGGTGCAAGCCATCGCTGTATCGGCGGCCATCTAATACCCTACCTGTTTGCTCATCAACAATTTTCACTTTTTCGTCTACAACGATATACTCAATATCTTTATCAAATAAAGTATAAGCTTTTAATAATTGTTGCACAGTATGAATTCTATCTGCCTTTTGGCTGTACTCTTGCAATAATGCAGCTTTCGCGCTTGCTTTTTCTTCTGCATTATTTGCATTTTTTTCGATATCTGCCAATGAGGTAGAAATATCTGGCAATACAAAAAAGTTTGGATCTTCTGCAGCTCCTGTCATTAGGCTTAAACCTTTTTGGGTAAGATCTACAGAGTTATTTTTTTCGTCGATAATAAAGAACAACTCGCTATCTACAATATGCATATTGCGTTGCTGATCACTTAAATAATAGTTCTCTACTTTTTGTAAAATTTGTCTATTACCAGACTCACTTAAAAATTTAATTAAGCTAGTATTTTTTGGCAAACCACGATGTGCACGATACAAAGCCAAACCACCAGTATCTTTATCATCCTTACCTTCTATAATTTGTTTTTTAGCGTCTACTAAAGCTTGATTGACAATCTTGCGTTGTGCTTCTACTAATTTTTCGATACGTGGTTTTAAGAAATAAAATTCTTGCTCGCCGCCTTGCGGTACAGGACCACTAATAATTAAGGGAGTTCTTGCATCATCTATCAATACACTATCCACCTCATCTACAATTGCAAAATGATGGCGACGCTGTACCATTTCGCTTGGCGAATGCACCATGTTATCGCGCAAATAATCGAAACCAAACTCGTTATTTGTTCCATAAGTAATATCTGCTAAGTAAGCTCTTCTGCGCTCCTCGCTATTTGGTTGATGTTTATCAATACAATCAACTTTTAAACCAAGCCATTCAAATAATGTACCGTTCCACTCGCTATCACGACGCGCTAGGTAATCATTAACCGTAACCAAATGCACACCTTCTCCAGCTAATGCATTTAAATACACAGGTAATGTAGATACTAATGTTTTACCTTCTCCAGTGGCCATTTCTGCAATTTTACCTTGATGTAAAACGCTACCTCCTATCAACTGTACATCGTAGTGAACCATGTTCCAAGCAACTTTACCACCTGCTGCAGTCCATGTATTATTATACACAGACTCATTACCATCTATGCGCACATAGCTTTTTGATACAGCTAAGTTTTTATCTAATTCATTAGCAGTGCTGCGTAACTCTGCATTTGTAGCAAAGCGGCGAGATGCCTCCTTTACAACAGCAAAAGCTTCTGCTTGTATTTGATTTAATACTTCTTCTATGCTTTTATTTCTTTCTAAAATTAAATCATCAACCTTTTTAAAGATAGCATCTTTAGCATAGATGTTTGCTTCTGCTTCTGCCTCTGCTTTTGTTAGATTAATTTTATTGTTGATATCAGCGGTATAGTCTTGTATACGTTGTTTAAATTCTACCGTTTTATTTCTAAGTTCGTCATTGGACAAACTTTGATATTGGTTGAAATACTGAGCAACTTGATCTACAATTGGGCCAATCATTTTGATATCTTTATCAGACTTTGACCCACCGAATAATTTATTTAAAAATCCTAGCATTTTGTTTATATAAAAATTTAATTAATTCTATCAATTTTTGTGCTTTTAATTAATTTAAGCCAAGCTGACAGAAAAGTTTGCAAAGATAAGCCAAATAGGTTTCTATAAACAGAAAGCACCGACATCTTGTTCACATTTTTTTTAAAATTGCTTAGATTATCATGAAATATGTCTAATTCGACTATATTTTAAAAAATAGTTGTTCTTTTTTTGTGCTAATAAAATTTTATTTACTAAAATTGTGCTTTCAAATACTGAAATAATAATATGATGAAGAAATTCTTAGTGGTTTTTGCGGTTATCGCAAGTTTTACAATGAACCAAACAGCCGTAGCGCAAGAGGTAAATGACGATTTAATCCGTGTGTTTAAATGGTACAATTCCCGTGATAAGGAATATGTAATTTTAGCAGATGGAGAAATTCAGGAAGGCCAGTTATTACAATGGTTATATAAAGAAAAAACATTTATGTTTTATGCATACAAATCACCCGGTGCAGATCGCGTTGCAGTTTATCGTTGGACAAACCCTACAACTAAAGACCAAGTAAGTATTGCAGAAGACGAAGCGAAAGATAGCGATATGATGCAAAAAGGTTATACTTTAAAAAGTTTACAATTCTACGCTCCTATCCGTCGTGCAGAAAATCACATACCGGTTTATCGTTGGTACAAGAAAACTTTGAAAGATTGGGTAACCTTTACAGAAAATGCTGAAACAGATAAGTATTTTAAATTAGGATACGGTTTTAAAACTTTCCAATATTACGGTGTAATGCGTAACGAATACGAAAGATAATTTCACATTAAAATTTTGTAAAAAAGCAATCTAATTTATTAGGTTGCTTTTTTTATTGATTCAATACGGAAGAAAAAAAATCCTTCTACTATTGCAAAAGGATTTTTTAAATTATGTTTTGGAAAATATTATTCTACTTTATCTTCTCTAGATTTTGTTTTCTTGATTAACTGTGCACCAGAGCCTCTTCGTAATGGATTATCTGTGTAAGTTTTATATTCACTACGTTGATGAATAATATCTACACAAGTAAATAATGCTTCTAGAAATGAAGAAGTATTTGCAATGCCTTTCCCAGCAATATCAAAAGCTGTACCATGATCTGGACTAGTGCGCACTACATTTAAGCCAGCAGTATAATTTACACCTTGTTCTTTGTCGAAACTTTTAAAAGGTATCAAACCTTGGTCATGATACATTGCCAATACAGCATCAAAATTTTCGTCGTGATGGCGTGCAAAAAAACCATCTGCAGCATAAGGCCCAAAAATCTTACTGCCCTTTGCTTGCAGCTCGTCGATAGTAGGTTTAATAATTTCTTTTTCTTCTTTGCCAATCAAGCCTCCATCGCCCGCATGCGGATTTAATCCAAGCACGGCAATTTTTGGTTTAGCAATTCCAAAATCTTTGATAAGACTTTGTTGCAATAAATTTACTTTGCTAATAATATTTTCTTTGGTTACATATTTAGCAATATCCGAAACAGGCACATGCTCTGACAATAATGCTACTTTTAAATTTTGTGTGACCATTAGCATCAACACATCCTTAGCCGCAAATTTATCTTTTAAGAAAGGTGTATGACCAGTATATTTAAAATCGTTAGTTTGTGTATTGTTTTTATGAATAGGCATTGTAACCAATCCATGTATTTGTCCATCTTTCAAACATTGTGCAGCTACTTGCAAGGCTCTTACAGCACATTTACCAGCAGCAGCTGTTTCTACACCTGGTTGTATATCTACTTCTTCATCCCAACAATTAAACACATTTACTTGCTTTGGATTGATAGTATTAAAATCTTTAATGCCAAATATTTGCAGATTATTTTCTGGTAATATTTTTTTGTAAAATGCTAGTACTTTGGAAGACCCAAATATTACTGGAGTTAATAAATCTAAAATTCTATTATCAGTAAGTGTTTGCAATAATATTTCTGGACCTACGCCATTAATGTCTCCTATAGAAATGCCAATGATTGGTTTCATAAGATGCAAATGTAAGATAATCTTTTCAGTCTTGGGTTTTCGGGGTTGAGTCTTTTGGAGGTTGGTGGAGTTATTTTAGTATGGGAGGGTTCGTTTTTCGAAGTAATTCTTTCTCCAATGCCCTCCGATTATGGGATTGGAGATATCTTACTATGTAATGCTGCTCCACATATCTACTTCCTGAATTTGTACAGCTTGGCTGTAGAAAAGTTTTGTGCTTTTTTCAAAACTATCTGTGTATTCGCTTACAAAAAATTGGTCCTTCTTTTTAGCACCTTTGTACAATAATTTTTTTTGTTCTAATATAGATTTTACCTTTTGTGCTGCAAGCTGCGCAGGGTCTATAATTTCAATTTTTTTCTTGTAAAATTTTTCTACTTCTTTTTTAATTAACGGGTAATGCGTGCAAGCTAAAACTAGTGCATTTAAAGATCTTAGCTTGCGATGATCTAAATAACTATTAATAATAGTTTGCGAAATATTATTATTGTAAAATCCTTCTTCTATCATTGGTGCTAAAAGCGGAGTTGGTACTGATGCCACCTTAGTAGTTGTACTTTGCATTGCAATTTCTGATTCGTAGGCTTGGCTTTTGATGGTAGGTTTGGTACCTATAATCCCTACTTTGTCAAATTTTTTATTGGCAATAAATTCTGCCACAGGAGTGATCACACTAACAATATCAATCGTGTCTTTATATTTTTCTAATAAAGGATAATAGGCAACACTGCTTGCGCTATTGCAAGCTATTACTATCATTTTTACATTTTTGCTAATTAAAAAATCGGCAATTTGCATGCTATACCCTTTGATGTGCTCCATGCTTTTGCCACCGTAAGGCATGTGCTCTGTATCTCCAAAATAGATAATACTTTCATTGGGCAACAATTGCGTAATAGCTTTTGCTACTGTCAATCCACCAATGCCAGAATCGAATATACCTATAGGTTGAGAAGCCTTCATTAAATATTATTTTAATTTAAGTAATGCAGTGCGGATAGATTGTAAAACAGTTTGCATTTCATCTAGTTTGCTTGTTCCAATACTCATTCTGTACCAAGGACTATCTTTGCCTGCACCAAAACTACTAAATGGCACAAGTGCTACTTTGGCTTCATCTAAAATATATTGCCACACATCCATTTGTGATGCTATTACGTCACCATTCTCTTTGGTTTTCCCTTTTACATCAATTTTTACGGTTAAATATATGGCCGCTTCTGGCGCAATGCTATCCACTGCAATTCCATCGGCCTTCATTGCCTGAAAACCTTGATGAAAGCCCATCAATCTATCTATCAATGCTTTTTTAAAAGTAGTAAAATAAGTTTGCATAGCATTATCATTTTTTAAATAATTAGCTGTAGCAACTTGTTCTGCCATAGGTGCCCAAGCTCCAACATGACTCAATATAGCTTTTACTTTATTGATAATATTTGCAGGACCCATACTCCAGCCTACCCTAACACCTGTTGCAGAAAAACTTTTACTAATGCCATCTACAAAAATGGTATACTCTTTCATTGCAGGATTGATAGATACCGGATTATGATGTTCCGTTTCTCCATGCGTCAATGTCCAATATATTTGATCATACAACAAATACAATTTCTTTTCATCAGCGCTTCGTGAAGCATTTTCTGACAATACCAAATCGCATATTTCTTCTAAATTAGATTTGCTGAAGGTGGTACCAGTTGGGTTTAATGGACTGCATAAAGCTATTAAAGTTGCGCCTTTGATATGCGGTGCAATATCTGCGGCAGTAGGCATAAATTTATTTTCGGCAGTGGTATGTATTACCACATGCTCACCTTCTGTAAAATGCACATAATGGTTGTTGTTCCAACTTGGTACTGGATAAATTACTTTATCTCCTTTATCTACAATGGCCCTATAAATACTATAAATTAATGGTCTGCCGCCACTTGCTATTTGAATTTCTGAAGTGGAATAATCTAAATCTTCATGTTTTTTCAGAAAGACTGAAACTGATTCGCGCAAAGCAAGTATGCCTTCTCCGGCTGGATAATTGGTGTATTTATTTTGGTATGCTTCAATTATTTCAGACTCTAATTCTATAGGAATTGGAAAGATGGTAGGATTAAAATCGCCAATGGTAAAATTATAAATATGCTCTCCATTTCGGATTCGCGCATTAATTTCATTGCCTAAGCGAACAATTTCACTGCCAATTAATGTTTCTGATAATTGAGATAATTTACCCATCGTACACAAAGTTTAGTTTGGTGAAAGTAATAATTATTTTTGTAATTTGATTAATGGTAAAGCAATTGATTCTGAAAATTATTTTTCAATTATATTCAAGCATAAAAAATCCTGCGCAAGGCAGGATTTTTTAAAGTATTTATTTTAAAATATTAGTTAGTTTTTTTAGGCGCTGGTTTTGGAGTACCACCTGCATTGCCACCTGCTGCAGGAGCAGAAGCTGCTACTTTTAAATTTAATTTTGTTTTTAATAAAGGTAGCATATCATCACCAGGAGGAGCAACTATTATACCAGTACTTACCATATCAAACACGTAAGAAATTCCATTAGCTGCTGCTACTTCTTTAATAGCTTTTTCTGCTTTTACAGTTATAGGCTCTATCAATGCTTTTTGCTTAGCTTGAATTTTTTCTTGTGCAGTTTGTTGGAAACTTTGTAATTTTTCATCTAAGGTTTTCAACTCTGTTTGTTTGATATCCTTCATGTTTTCTGTCAAAGTTTTTTCAGTTTTTACATATTCATCATACTTTACTTGAAATTCCTTTTTCATTTTCTCCATTGTTTGATCAAACTCCTTGATATACGTTTCTAATTCTTTAGAAGCTGTTGTGTATTCTGGCATTAAAGAAATTAATTCTTCTGAATTGACATATGCGAATTTTTGAGCTAACACTTGTTGTGTACCAGCCATAGATAATGTTGCAACGATAGCTACAATTGAAATTATTTTTTTCATTTTTTTTCTTTACTTCTTTTTTTAATAAGGCTGCAAATATAATTGCATCTTTTCGTTTATTATAATTATTTTTTATTTTAAGATAATGTACTATTTGCGAGGTGTTGGATTCATTACACCCAAATCTTTTAATATGTCAAGGCTTTTATCTAGTTTTGGATCACTATAAAATACAGTGATACCAGCACTTTTATCTAAAATTAAATCGTAGTTTTTAGAAACTGCTAATTTTTGAATAGCATTGTACACTTTGTCTTGCACTGGTTTTACCAACTCTTGACGCTTTTTAAACAAATCGCCTTCCATACCAAATCTTTTCTTTTGTAACTCTTTGGCTTGTTTTTCTTTTTCTACGATATCTGTTTGGCGGCGCTGCTTCATTTCTTCGCTAAGCATTACTTGCTCTGCTTGATAGGCCTTATACAATCTATCTACTTCTGCAAATTTTAAATCTATTTCTTTTTGCCATTGCGCACTAATTTCGTCTAAGCGTTTTTGGGCATCTTTATACTCTGATAAGTTTTCTAAAATATATTTAGAATCTACCATACAATATTTCTGTGCATTACTTGCAAGGCTGGTAAATAATATTGTGGCTAGTGTGATAATTACTTTTTTCATTTTTGTTGTGGTGTTTTTTTTAGTTAAACAAAGATAAATTATTTTTACTACTAATCTGGTTCTACCCCAAGCATGAATGTAATATTCGTATTCTTGAATGGTTTACCAGGCGTGATAGTGTTTGCTGAGTTAGAATCAAACCTCATGCCATAGTCTAAACCTAACATTCCAAACATTGGTAAAAATATCCTAATACCCACACCAGCATCTCTGTTTAACTTAAATGGATCGAAATCTTTGTAGCTATTCCAAGCATTAGCTGCATCTGCAAAAGCCAATCCGTAAATTGTGCTACTTGGATTTAATGAGAATGGATAACGCACCTCTGCAGTGTATTTATTAAAGATAATTGCATTTTGCTGATACACTTCGTAGCCACGTTGTGCAATAATATCTTTACCAAATAATACATACCCGTTCAAACCATTTCCTCCTACTTGGAAACGTTCGAAAGGAGTACTAATATTAGGGTTATAATTCCCTAAATAACCATGCTTTGCAGCAAGTTTCAGAATCATATTACCTTTTATTTGATGATACCATTCTGCTGTAAAACGATACTTATGATATTCTACCCACTTGTACTTTTCTTCTGAGCCCATTCTAGAATAATCTTTATTATTTAATAACGAATATGGTGCTGTAAAGGATGCAGACAAGGATACATTACTACCACTGCGCGGATACAACGGTTGATCTATAGAATAACGCGCTAATGTAACTTTTGCAAACAAATTATTAGCAGTACCTGTAGCAAATAATAAACTTTGGAAAGCTGTATAATCTCTTAATTTATATAGCTGATAATTCAATCCATAGGTTAAAACAAATGCATCATCTGGCCATTTTAAACGCTTAATAATATTTGCAGTTAAGCCATAGGTAATCATCGACTTATCAGCAGGATTTACAGTTGTAGTAGTAGCATAACTAACTGCCGAAATAAAAGTACGATAAGCACTGATTTGCAAAGCAGTTGGTTTTTTACCACCAAACCAAGGATCTGTAAAACTAAAATTAAATGAGTTATACCACTTACCATTAGCCTGACCACGAATATTTAATTTTTGTCCATCACCCATTGGCAATGGGTCGTATGCTTTTTTATTAAAAATATTACGCATACTAAAATTATTAAAGCCTAATCCCAATGTACCTGTAATACCTAAGCCGCCACCAAAGCCAGCTTGCAATTCCAACTGATCACTACTTTTTTCTACAACTGAATATTCTATATCTACAGTACCATCTGGTTTTGGTTTTGGCTGAATACCAATTTTTTCTGCATCAAAATAACCAAGATTTGCAATTTCTCGTTGGCTGCGTATTAAATCTGTACGACTAAATTTAGTTCCTGGCAAAGTGCGTAATTCTCTCCGGATAACGTGCTCATGTGTTTTATCGTTGCCCGTAATATAAATATTACCAATAGTAGCTTGATTGCCTTCATTCATGCGCAACTCAAAGTTGATGGTATCTCCTACAATGCTAGTTTCTTGCGGGTCTATGCTAAAAAACAAATAGCCATCATCCATGTACAAAGTAGTAACATCTTCGCTACCTTCCGGACCTGGCGTTCTGCCTAATCGTCTGTCTAATAACTCTTGGTTGTAATCGTCACCTCTTTTGATACCTAAAATTAAATTTAAAATAGAATCAGAATATTTTGTATTACCCCTCCATGCTAAATCACCAAAATAATATTTTTGACCTTCGTTTATTTTAATGTCAATATTTAAGTTGCCATCCCCACCACGATAAACAGTGTCTTTTTCAATAGAAGCGTCTCTGTAACCCAAAGAGTTGTAATAGCTGATTAATTTTTCTTTATCATCGCCAAACTTTTTTTCGTTGTATTTAGAGGACCCCATTAAACTAGCATATCGAATGTAAGGGTCTATATGATTTAAAGTTTTTGTTACAGATAAAAACCCTAGCCCATTTATATAATCTTTTAAACTTGGATTATCCCCACCATAAATACTTTCGTTTTTAATAGGATGAAGAGATAAGCGCACCATTTCTTTGGTATCTTTTAATTGCTTCTTTAATTTTAAATATGGTGCATGCTCATTACCAGTAATATTTATTTGATTGATTTTAGATTTGATGCCTTTTTCTATCCAAAAGGTAAGTATTTCAGCATTTACTAAGCTAGTATCTACTTTACTAACTATCTTTATTTTGGTATTTAAATATCCTTTTTCGTAGTAGAATTTTTTAATTGTTTCTATAGAATTTACACGAGCTGCTTCTGTAATTACTTTATTGCGCGATAGTTGAATTTTATCCTTTAAATCATTCGCTTCGTTTTGTTTGATGCCTTTAAAGTTAAATTTGCTTAATCGCGGTCTTTCTTTTAGGTTGATATCTAAAAATACTTTATCGTCGATAATTTTATCTACATTAATGGCTATAGCCGAAAAGAAATTTTGCTTCCAAAGATTAAGAATAGCTTTAGAAATTTTTTCATCTCCTTCTAACTTTATTTTATCGCCAATTTGCAAGCCTGTTACTGTAAGCAATAATTCTTCGTCAAAGTATTGTGTACCAGAAATAGACATGCCTCCAATGGTGTAATATTGGATAGTAGGCGCAGTGCTGCTACTATGACCTAGACCAGACTTTCTAGTTCCTTTAATTTGTGCATTGCTAGAAATAGCTGCAATAAGGATGGTAAATAGGAAAATACTTTTAATTAGATACTTCATTATTAATAATTTGTTCGCTTATTTTACCGAAGCGTCTTTCACGGTTTTGATAATTAATGATTGCCTCAAAAAGATGTTCTTTTCGAAAATCTGGCCAATGTAAATTTGTAAAGTACAACTCGGCGTATGCTAATTGATATAATAAAAAATTGCTGATGCGGCATTCGCCACTGGTGCGAATCATCAGTTCTGGGTCTGGTAGATGGGCAGTATTTAAATAAGTACTAATTAAATCTTCCGAAATATCTTCTACATTTAATTTGCCATCCAGCACATCTTGCGCTATTGCTTTGGTCGCTTCTTTTATCTCCCACTTGGCGCTATAGCTTAGTGCTAATACAACATTTAGCGAAGTATTATTTTTGGTTAATGCTATAGCCTCGCTTAATTGCTGCTGGCAAATAGCTGGCAAACTTTTAAAATCGCCAATGACATGCAAGCGCACACCATTTTTGTGCAAGGAAACCATTTCTGTGTTTAAGGTATTGACAAGCAACTCCATTAGTGCATCTACTTCGGCTTTTGGTCTGTTCCAGTTTTCTGTGCTAAAGGCATAAAGGGTTAAATAATTCACTCCAGCCTCTACACAAGCCTCTACAGCACTGCGCACACTTATTACACCCTCGTAATGACCAAAGATTCTGTCTTTGCCCTTTTCTTTGGCCCACCTTCCATTGCCATCCATAATAATTGCTATATGGTTGGGCACTTTTTGCTTGTTAATATGAGTTAATAAACTTTGGCTCATCGGCAAGCAAAAGTAAGGCAAAAAAGATGGTTTTGGAACGGTAAATAGTTAAAGATATTAGAATAAATCGATAAAAAATGCCGTAAAATGGGGAAAGAAATTATTCTTCAATTAGCTATTTGAAATTAGTCATTTTAGTTTACCTAGCAATACATGGTTTTTTTAAAACTACCTTAGCTTACATGCAATCTTTTAGGAGGAAATTAATGCATATTGCAAATCGAATTATTTTGAATCAATATACTGGAAGCTTTTCTTAAATTAAACTAAATAGCTAATGTACTTTCAAACAAGATATTCTGTTTAAATAAATCAATTACATACTTTTCTATTAGCATTTGTCAAACTAAATAAAATATGCTTAGTTACTTCTAATTGTCTAATAGTGTTAATTTACAACACAATAAAATAATATCGGCAATACATGTAATCATCTTTTTTATTTTTTTCAATATTAATTAAAAGACGTTTTTATTGTAGAGATCCTTATCCACCACTACCTTGGGCAAGCATACTCTGCCAATCTGAAACTTACAAATAAATGCGCAAACAAATACTGGTCTTTGGTGCTAGATACGCCTCTTTGGCGGCCTGCTACACCAAGTTTTGCACCACCCAATTCGCCGCTTCTATCCTGCAATTCGATGTTGGGATATGGGTAAGGCAATGGTGGGTCTGGCGCTGGAAATAAATTATCGCCTACATAAGTAGCGCTTACATCATCTAAATAATCTGTATTAGTAAATCTGTAACCTGCCTCTACACCCATGGTCATAGCACCTTTCATCCAAAACTTAAAGCCCATACCAGAAATAAAAGTGGTGTTATAGTTGGAGTATTTTCTATCGGCATACTTAGCATAGTTTTGTCCTTCTGTGCCAAGTGGTTTTAAATAATACTTTGCGCCATTAAAATAAGTGTAAGGATTATGGTAGAACTCGCCTATGCCTAATGTGATGTATGGCGTCCAACGATGATCAAAATCTCCGGGTTGATAATACAAGAAATTAAATTCGCTTTGGAAGCTTAACTCGTAAATATCATTTTCGAAACTAAGGTTACGCAGTCTTTCAAAAGAGTTTTTGTTGTACTTGTCTGCGCCGCCTATTTTGCCGTAATTAGCTGCTAGCTTTAATCCTATGTAAGGATTGAAATTGTGTTTCAAAAAAACGCCACCTCCATAGCGTGCATAATCAAAGCCTTGTGTTTGATTGATATCGCCATAATAATTGGTGCCACCTACTGCAAAACCGTATTCGGAATTTTTATACACTACCTGTGCATTGGTAATATTTGCAATAAATAATAAACAGATGATTATATACTTCATTATTAATTTTAAGTGTTTTATGTGGTAGACCACCAAATGGCGCTATTGGTTAGTGCAAAAACGCAAACGGTGTTACAACATAAGAAACGTAAAAATAGGGAAAACATTTTTATTAAACTAGATAATGATAAGTGAATGATAGCAACAAAGGGGAAATCTTATAATTTAAGCTACAAGAAATAGGAGAAAATTAAACAAAGAGGATAAGAGTTTTAGGAAAATTGAACTTTGTTCAATTTTGGAAATTTTGAATTGCATTGAACACAAAATACCGAACTTTTATAATATTCCATTAATTTCTTCTATCTAAACCCCAATATAACTTATTACGAATGGTAGTTAAAAAGTTTTGTCCTTCTAAGCGTACTAGGGTGATGTTGAAATTTTCTTTGCGAATGCCAATGCTGAATGTGCTATCAATAATAGCTGTTCGAGCATCTAAAGTGCATAAATATTCTTTTGCCCTACCCTCTACTTCAAAGCTTACAATAGTATCATTAGGAATTATAATTGGTCTTACATTTAAGTTGTGTGGAGCAACTGGTGTTATCATAAAACTATCTGCCTGCGGCGCAATGATAGGTCCACCGCAGCTTAATGAGTAACCTGTGCTACCAGTGGGTGTGCTTACTATCAATCCATCTGCCCAATAAGTACAAAGAAATTCACCGTTTAAATAGGTATGAATTTTTACTAATGCACTACTGTCTTTGCGTTGAATACTAAAGTCGTTTAATGCAAATGGGTTTTTATCAAAAATGGGTTTATTGCTATCGCAGTGCAAAAGACTTCTTACATCTTTTGTAAACTTATCTTTTTCTAAACAATCTATCGCATATTCTATTTCGGAAGTAGCAGTACCGGCCAAAAAACCAAGGTTGCCTAAATTGATTCCAAGAATTGGAATATTTTTATTGCCTACAAAACAAACAGTATCTAGTATAGTACCATCGCCACCCATGCTGATAATAAAATCTGTTTCAGCAGGCAAATCTTTATCGTCATGAAAAATTTTATAGCCATCCGGCAAAGGCACTACATTACGCAATTGATGCACAAGATTGTGAAACAAAATAATTTTCGCGTCACGTTTTTTTAATTCTTCAAATAATTTTTCGAATGCAGGCACATCATCTATTTCGAAAACACGATTATATATTGCTATTAGCATACTTCTATTACAAACTAGTAAGGTGCAAAAATAGTCCTTTTTGGCCTAAGTGGTTCATGGCATATTCCAGCCTAATAATTCCAATATTTCCATATCTACAATCTACACCTAACCCTGCGCTGTATAATGGTATATTATTCATACTTGCTATAGGTGCATTGTTTATAGCTTTTACATAGCCAACATCTGTAAACAATTTAGGTAAAATCCATATTGGCAATTTGGGCAAATGATGCATCTTTTTGGGATTGAGTACTTGATATAAAATAAGTTTTTTAAGATCCAATCTATTGATGGTAAAATGTGTGCCGTTCATCACAAAATATTCATAGCCTCTAATGTAATCGGGGTCGAAACCTAATGCCTTTTGAAAATAAAAAGCATTCGCATTGCCTATTAAGAAACGATTTCGAGAAACAAGAGAAACATTGTATTTTTTAGGTAATGGCAAATAATAAAACGCTGCAAAATAGATAGATTCTTGCGTAAAATTGGATCCACCTAAACCAATTTTAGTATTATAAAAAACTCTATAATGACTGCCTTGTAACGGATAAACAATATTATCTAACTTAGCAAAATCGTATTGCAAATTTGTTTCGACAAAGAATGTATTTAATTGCTGATTCGGCAACAAATTAGGATTAGCCAAAAACAAATTATTGCTGATAGCCATATTAGCTATGCCCAATGATAATGAGAAATTGGAATAGTTTTTTAATCTGTAATTATATTTTACCTCTCCATGTATTTTATTAAACACAAATTTGTTTTCGTCTTTAAAAAAGAGTTGTTTATTATTAGCAATTTGATGATGAAACTGCCTAGCATTGGTATAATTGAAAGTTGCAACTATTGTACTATTTTGCCTTTTGCCTATATAAGGTATTGTATATTTAATACTTGCACCTGTATTAAATCCAAATTGTAGGATAGTTTCTAATGTTCTATTTAAGCCTTGCATATTTTGCTGCCGCCATTTTAAAGAATAATTTAATCGTGATAATTGCATATGGTAATCGTTATACCAAATATTAAAATTTCTATCGGCAAGTGTAATATTGGGAGAAATCCCAATAAAAATTGCTTCTTCTACTATAAAATGCAAATGCAGCTCTTGTGGAGTTACAGTATCTACTCGGCACTTTACATCTATGAAAAGTTTAGTACTATTTAACCGATTAACATAAGCATTGATTTTCCATCTTAATTGATCAGCTGAGATAGTATCATTAAACGTAAAATGTAACTCTCTGCTAATAATGCGAAATTTTGTTTTTTTATTTCCTTCTATTGTAAAAGATTTTAAAACAAAAAATTCACTACTATTAGATGTAAAGCTAAATGCTACTTTATTTAATAGCATGAATAGTAATATGTAGGTAAGGCGCTTAATGCTGCAAATATATGCGCTATTTAGTATTCTTATACTTTCAAATAATTCATCAACCCTTCAAAGTTGGACTTTAAATCTTCGTTGTCGTTATGCTCGCTATAATTTTCTATTACTACATAATTCAATCTTTCTAATGTTGCAACCACAGCACGTAAATCTTGTTTATTAGTTTTTATGGTTAGCTGTAATAAATTATCTGATGGATTAGCGTGTACCAAAATGCTTAGGATATTTACATTTTCGGATTCGAAAATTCTGGAAATTTGGCTGAGGCTGTAATTGAATTGTGTGGCTTCTACCACCACTACTCCGCCGTTCTCCATACTTTGGGTGCCATTGGCTAAATATTGCAAAAAGTTTTCTTGCGTTACTGAGCCTTTATAATTTTCTTGCTCATCTACTACAGGCAATACATTTAACTTGCTTTCTATCATTATTTTCACACCATTATATGCATGCGTTTCGTGCAAGGCAGCTGGCTTAAAATAATTGACATGCGCATTGGCAAAAGTTAATTCGGTATCATCCCAATCCAATAATTCATCCTCGCTAATGAGACCTAAATACTTATTTTTATTCAGCAATGGCAATTGCGTTAAATGATAATCTTGCATTAAATGAATTGCTTTTTCTGCACTATCAGCTAATGAAAGTGTTGGCACATTTGGTGATATTAAATCTTGAATTAACATGAATTACAAATATTATGTAGAAATAGGAAACCATATGTATATTTTTTGCTAAAATTTATATAAACAGATTTTCATCATCATTATAAATATGCTTATAACGCAAGTGTAAAAGGTTCAAATGCTGTGCTAATTGCTTTAAATATTTTTTAATAACTATATACATCACTCATCATTTAAATACTTAACGCAATAATTCATAAAAAAGTTTGCAATTAATTGTAAAAAAAAGATGACAAATAGTAGATGGAATCTAAAAAAAGAGGGTTAGAGAAACCTAAATTTGAAAAAAGAATTTAAACACCTTTGTAAGTTTTATATTGTGCTAGGCTTAATAAAATTAAGCAAAGATATAAAGTGGTTTTGAACTTTCAACGAAATTGGTACTATTGCTTGGCAAACATTTATGAGTAAAGGTTTGAAAATGAAAATATTAAGTGGAAAATTGAACTACTATTTGTCTAAATTGAAATTTTTTATTTGATCAAACAAGGTTTTACAAAAAGGCAAATATTTACTAGCCAACTCAATAGCTTTTGGAGCAATTGGTTCTACAAAACTATAGGCTTTGCTATCTTGCTTGCCTTCTGGCGTAATAATGCCTACAATATTAGCCAACCAAAATAATGCACTTACAAAAAATAAAGTAAAAAATAAATACAATGCAGCGCCAATAAGCCTATTAGCCCAACCAAGCATGGCTATTTTCAATAAGCCTTCTATGGCTTTTATTACGAATCGGAACAATAAAATAGTAGCAATAAATATTAGAATAAATGCGATAGGCAATACATATTGTGTGTTTAAAATATGTTTGCTAAGCGAATACTCCGCTACAAAATGAGATAACTTTAAAGATAAAATAGTTCCTGCAAATACGCCTATCATTGAAAGTATTGCAGAAACAATTCCTTTTTTCCAGCCTCTATAAAAGGCTAAAATACAAGCAATAGTAATGATAGAATCTAAAATCATTCTAGCCCAATAATTGTTTTACAATAGCACTTACTACCTTGCCATCTGCCTTACCTGCCAATGCTTTGGTACTAGCTCCCATTACCTTGCCCATATCTCCGGCAGAGGTTGCACCCACTTGTGCAATCACATCTTTTACGACAGCTTTAATTTCTTCTTCTGATAATTGTTTAGGCAAGAATCTTTCAATTACTTCTATTTCTTCACGCTCTACTTTTGCAAGGTCTTCGCGATTTTGCTGTATGTAAATATCCAAACTGTCTTTTCTGGTTTTTACCAATTTTTGCAACATTTTCATTTCGTCTTCTGCCGTTAAACCATCTTTATTGGCACCAGATGTTTTTGCTAATAAAATAGCACTTTTAATAGCTCTTAAGCCACGTAAATCAGATTCTTTTTTGCCAAGCATTGCTTGCTTAATTTGTTCGTTGATAGTTAATTCTAAAGACATTATTGATTATTTTTTATTGATGATTACAGTACATTTTTTTTCATTTCTTCATTTGCTTTTGCATAAAATGATTTTGCAAAAGTTTTCATTTCGGCACTTAATTCTGCGTTATTAGTAGAGCGCTGATAGCTATCCGCCATGGTCATCATGGTTTGAAAAAAGAAATCATTCATTTCATCTACCATCATTTTTTTTGTCCATAAATCAATGCGTAAAGCATTCCGCTCTGCAGGATCCCAAATACTTAGCATAAATGCTCTTGCGTCCAAAGGTTCATTTACTTCGCTTTGTGTGGCGCTCCAAGTAATGGTATCAGGCATTTTTTGTTCGTCAAGCGTAACTTCTAGCGTAATGGTAGATTTATTATTCATATCTTTTTTGTAGATAGCAAAGGTAATCTGTTTTGAAATGATTTATATAAATAATGGCAAAAAACATTCTTTTAGGATTTTTTGCAGCTTACTTCGCCTACTTTCGCGTTTCTAATTTTAATAATTAGACGAAAACAAAAACATCATATATTTATTAGAAATGACGCCAGAGCAATTTTTTGAATATTTCATGCAAGAATTAAATGAATTGCCTGCGTTGTATCATTACTATAAATTTCATACATCTCCTAAAAGCTTTGGTTTTAGAAAAAATTATTTTTTAGAACGACTTAGATATATTGATATGCAAATCAAAACATACCAAGCAGATCAAACTACCCCTATTTCTATATGGGATTGCGGATGCGGCTATGGCACTACTTGCTTGTATCTAGCAATGAATGGCATTGCAACTTATGGTAGCACATTAGAGTTTTATTATCCATATATTGAGAAACGTAAAAAATATTGGAATCAATTTGGCAATGTAGAATTATTTACTGCCAGCTATGCCGATATTTTTGAAGAGTACCCACAAGAAAACAGTATAGATGTTGTAATTGTGCAAGACACTTTGCATCATTTAGAGCCAATGGATGACGCCATGCAAATTTTTAGAAAAACAATCAAGCCAAATGGCATTTTGCTAAGCGTAGAAGAAAATGGAGATAATATTGTGCAGCGCATAAAACTATACAAGCAAAGAGGCAATAAACGAATTATTACCTTTTGGGATGAAACATTGCAGAGAACAATTACAATGGGCAACGAAAATATTCGTGGCTTGCAAACCTGGGAAGAGATCTTTGGCAAATACCAATTTATTATTCCTACAGATAGTATTCAATATATTAGATACTACTACCCTTTTGCATATAAAAACAATAACGAGTTAGAGTTGCTAGATAAAGAACAAAGAAACAACTCGAAAATTGCACATAAATATTTTTTCTTTGGCATCAACTTTATTGGTGTAAATAAAAAATAAGGTTTTTGCTTCGCAAAAAAAAGGAACCGCGGATTTGGCAGAGAGCATACAGATTGGCGTGGACTTATTTTTTTACCAGACTTGATACAATTGTAAATAATTTTTCAGTGCTTTTGTTCCAATCGAATTTGGCAGCTTGTGCAGGACAATTTGCAATTAATTGATTCCTATAATTTTCATCAGTATATATTTTTTTCATAGCATTGGCAATATCTGTGGCATCTAATGGATTTACCAATATGCATGCATTGCCACCAACCTCTGGCATACTAGTAGTATTGCTTGTAATTACAGGCACATTGCATTTGATAGACTCTAAAACGGGTATGCCAAAGCCTTCGAAAATGCTAACATATACCATAGCATAAGCAGCTCCTATTACTGCGCTTAATTCGTGCGCATCCATATATTCTATCCTAATTACATCTTGCTTGTATGGATGTTGCTCCAGAGCCTGTTCAATTTCTTTTGTAAGCCATGCCAATCTCCCAACTAATAAAAGCTTCATTGCGCTATTGGTCATGCGTTTGAACTGTGCAAATGCTTTTAATAAATTGACAATATTTTTTCGCGGATGCAAAGAACCTGCATAAATAAAATAATTAGCGCCATGTGTAAATTTATCTTTCGTAATTTGCTTTTCGTCGAATGAAATTGGCTGGTACACATCATGCGCCCCATTAAAAACTATATCTACTTTTTCTGTTGGCAACTGATAAGTAGCAATCACATCCTCATGCGTATTAGTGCTTACTGTTACAATTTTTTCTACATTATTGGCAAACTTTTTCGTGTAGTGTATCAAATACTTGCATATTAATTTGGGTATATACTGCGGGTAATGCACAAAAGCCAAATCGTGAATCACCATACATTGCGGAACTTTAGTGCGCAAACTTGCAAATCCATCTGTACTTAAGAATACATCTGCTTTGTATTTTTTTAATACAGCAGGTATGCGCAACTCAAACCATATCCACCACAAAATAGGATGCCTAGCTGGCGGACCAACCACAATTGGTATTACATTTTTTGCAAATATATAATCGGAATGAAATGGTCTATCAAAAATAAAAATAAACTCATGCTCTGGATGTGCCAAAACCATGCGATGCAATGTTTGGTGGGTAAACCATCCAATGCCTTCTAGTTTTCCTTTTAATAAAAATCGTGTGTTTACAGCAATACGCATAAAGTGAAATAAAGTATGCAAAGATAAAGATTAATAGGTGTTGAAAATTCAAATAGAATTATACCTGCTGTGAGATTTCAATTGCCATCAATTGGCAATTCTTACTCTTTTTTTACTAAATTTACAGCTCAAACATGATAGATTTACTTACCAATCTGCAAGCAGTAGAAGATTTTTCAAATCGAAGTAAATTTTCTAGAGTTTTATCAAAACCATTTGGCTACCTACAATTATTTTATTACAAAATAATAAAATATCGAATGCTAAAAAAATCGAGTGTAGTTACTGCTGCTACTTTTTGGGGAGAGCAAATTGCTATTTCACTGCCAGCATCATCAGATATTTTTTTGAGTGGAGGCAAGACACATGATTCAGAGGTAAGACTATGTAGATTTTTAATTAATAATTACAGTAAAGGAGATTTTTTAGATATTGGTGGCCATATTGGTTTTTTTTCCTTATTAGCCAGTATACTTAATGACGATAAAAACAAAATAATTACGATTGAACCATCTTTAAAAACATTTTCTATATTAAAAATAAATACAATTAAGCAGCAGAATATTACACCTATCAATTACGCTATAGGTAACGAAAATAAAGAAATTGAGTTTTTTGAATTTCCAGAGTTTTTTGCGGAAAACAATACATTAAATACGAAGCAATTTGATAAGCAAAAATGGTATGCTAATAATTTGCCAAACCAAAGAAAAATAGGGATGAAGACTGGCGATACTATTATTGCAGAAAACAATATCACTCCAACTATTATCAAAATAGATGTAGAAGGTGCTGAAAATTTAGTGATAAATGGCCTGCTAAATTATTTAAGCGAAAATAGCCCAATTATTATCATGGAGTTTTACCATAACTCTAAAAATAATGATTCTCACGTAGCAGCAGAAAATCAATTGTTTTCTTTAGGATATAATAATTATTATATTAGTACCGATGGACGATTAGAAATTATAAATTCCCCAAGCTCACAATACCTTGCAAAGTACCATATAGAATCTGACAATATTGTTTATCTAAAAAATTAGAAATAAATACAAAGTGCAAAAAAAATTTATTACAAATATCATTATAGCAGTAATCATTAATTTGGCGATCAAACCTATTTGGATATTTGGCATAGATAGAAATGCACAATTAATTTTAGGCGATGCACAATATGGATTGTATTTAGCATTGATGAATTTAAGCATTGTATTTAATATTATTTTAGATATGGGTTTAACCAATTTAAACAATAGATTGGTGGCTCAAAACAGCATTGCATTACAAGAAAATTTAGCGAATATTGCATTTGCCAAATTGATTCTATTTTTTGTTTACTTATTGGCATTATTGATTTGTGCATTATTTTTCAATTACGATTATCACGCTATAGAAATTCTTTTTCTAGCAGCAATTATTCAATTTCTAAACTCATTTATTACCTATTTAAGAAGTAATATCAATGCTAATCATTTGTTTAAAACAGATAGCTTTTTAGGAGTAGCAGATAAATTAATAATGATAATAATTTTCGGTACATTATTTTACAGCAACTCATGGAAGCATTTATTTACCATTCATTTTTTTCTTTACACACAAATATTTTCATATTTAATGGCAATAATTTTTGCACTGTTTTTTACAAATAAAATAATTACTAGCCCTATTCATTTTTCATGGCAAAAATTTCTACCAATGATTAAACAAACAATTCCTTATGCCACACTAGTATTATTGATGGGACTTTATATGCGCAGCGATATGTTTTTATTAGAAAGATGGTTGCCCGATGGTGCCTACCAAAGCGGCATGTATGGCAAAAGTTTTAGACTGTTAGATTCTTTAAACATGATTGGTTTTTTATTTGCAGGAATTTTATTACCAATATTTGCTAGGCAAATTGCCAGCAAAGAAAGTGTACTACCTGTATTGCAAATTAGTGCAAAATTATTAATACCTGCGTCAATAGCAATTGCAATATTTTGCGGCTATTATGCACAAGAAATTTTAGAACTGCTATATCATTATAGTGATGCTACATTAATTACTTCCTTTCGATTGGTGATTGGCGTATTTCCTGCAATGGCTTTGATGAATATATTTAGCACACTCATGGCTAGTGCTGCCAAAATTAAAGAAATGATTTTTATAACATGTATAGCAGCAATCATCAGTGTATTGTGTAATTATTTTGCAATTGCATATTTTAAAAGTTATTTAGCTGCAAGCATTGTAGGATGCTTTGTTCAGTATGGTATTGGGGTTGCATATATTTTTGGTTGTAAAAAAGAATTTGGCAATTTAGGATTAAAACCATTGATGTATCAAATTATTCTAACCTCAGTAGTATTTATTTTATGCAACTATTTTTTATATACCCAGTCCATAAAACTACTTGTAAGTGTTTTCGCAAATATTATTCTTTACATCCCCATCCTATACTTTCAAGGTTTCTTTAATTTCAAAAACCTACAACAATATTTTAGCAACAAATAATGTTATACAGCATTCATCATCAAATTTCATATCTTTGCTACTATTACAATGGAAAAAGCACCAATACACTTCGACCTTATAGAAATTATAAAAATAGGTTTGCGCTGGAAAAATAAAATTATTTTATTTGCAGCTATCATTACAATAGGCACTGCAATTTATGCCTTGACTTTAAAAAATCAGTTTACTTCTTATGCAAATTTCTATCCATCTAATGCTGTAATAGGTAGTAGAGATAATTTATTTAGAACAGAACTGCAAGATGGGATAGACCAATTTGGTTTAGAAAACGAAGTAGATAGATTATTTTCCATAGGTAACTCTGCTCCAATCATGAGTCCATTGATAGAAAAATATAAATTGGATGAGCACTACAAAATAGATATTAAAAACAACCCAAAAGGTGCTCAAAAATTGTACAAATTATTCGACAAAAATTATCAAGTAAGTAAAGGTGCATTTGGCAATTTGGAGTTGACCATGACAGATGACAATACTACACTTGCCGCAGCAATAGCTAATGATGCATTAATTGCAATACAAGATAAATTTAGAGAATACTACATTAACAGTGCTAAAGGAATTGCAGAAGCCATGGGTATAAGAATGCAATACCAAGATTCTATGATTGTAAAATTAACAGACAGTCTTGTAAGCTTTAGAGAAAAATTTGGCATTTACGAAATAATTAGCCCAAGCAGAAAAGGCGATGTGCATACCAACAGCCATAATGCAAGAGGCATAGAAGATGTGCAAACTGTAGAAGAAATGAAAGATAAATATGTGATGGATAAAGCCAAGTACGAAAGTATTAGAAATGAATTTTTAACTATCCAACATAAAAGTATTCCATTTATACAAGTGATACAATACCCAGAACCTAGTGGTAAAAAAGAAGGTCCATTCCGCACTTTCATGGTGTTAGGTGCATTAGCAGGCAGTACTATCTTAGGTTTGTTGGCTAGTGTATTGATAGAATATTTTCAAAGCATAAAATCTAATTTTACTGCTAGAAATGAACAGCATCCCTAAACAAAATACACAATTATTTTGGCTATTTGCCTGCATTACTTTTGCAAGTGTAGCCACTGCAATGTTGCTAAACCAAATGCTATTGTTAGCTATTCCATTTGCAATATTATTTGCATTGTTGTGCATTGCTAATACTAAATTAATTTATTATGCTTTACTATTTGCATTACCAATTTCTATTAATCTAAAAGAATTTGGTTTAATAAGTTTAGATTTTCCGGATGAACCACTAATGCTTGCTATTACTACATTATTTCCTTTTGTGTTTTTATTAAATAGAAATAGAAACATGCAAAGTAGTTTCTTCAGACATCCAATTATTGGGTGGATGATAGTTTGGATATTTTGGGTGCTAACATGTACCATTACATCTACTTACCCTGCACTTAGTATTAAATATTTTTTATCTAAACTTTGGTATGTAATTCCTTTTATAGGTATGACTACTTTGGTAGTTTATCAAGATATACAAAGCATTAAAAAAATATTTTTATTATATGCCATTCCGCTTTTGGCTATGGTATTATTTGTAACCTACAGACATTCTAAACTTGGTTTTTCTTTTGAAGATGTAACAGCAGCCTGCTCGCCATATTTTGTGAATCATGTGTGCTATGGTAGTTTGGTAAGTTTGTTTGTGCCATTATCTGTAGGTGCAATATTTTACTTTAAAAGATGTACCGCTAATTGGTTTTATGCAATAGGTGCAACTTTAATTTTTCTAATGGCAGTTTACTTAGCCTATAGCCGCGGGGCATGGGCAGCAGTGTTTTTTGCAGGTGGAATATTTGTAGCTGTTCGGTTTAAATTGGTGAAAATATTTTTTATAACTTTCTATTTATTTATAACTGCTGCAGCAATATTTTTATCTACCAATAATAAATATATAGACTTTGCACCAAGACCAGAAACTGGTATTATGCATGATAATTTAGTAGACCATTTAATAGCCACTTTAAAAGGAAAAGACATTAGCAGCAACGAAAGATTTTATAGATGGGTAGCTGGTGCTAGAATGGGAAGCGTCAAACCAATATTTGGATTTGGGCCAAATACGTTTTACGAAAATTATAAGCCTTACACAGTGCATCGTTTTCATACGTATGTAAGCCGAAATAATGAAAGAAGCACTATGCATAATTATTTTTTATTTATGCTAGCAGAGCAAGGTTATGTGGGTATGCTTATTTATGCAGTATTTATTTTTTTGGTTTTTGCAAAAGGCCAAAAACTGTATCATCAGCTAACAGATAAAAAATTAAAAATTATTTTAATTAGTGTATTGTGTATGCTTGGTGCATTCTTCATTAATAATACACTTAGCGAATTAATAGAAAACGACAAACTTGGTTCTTGTTTTTTTATAGGCATTGGTATCATAGTAGCATTAGATATGCGCCATAAAAATGGCATTAGTAATCAACTAAGTGCTACGCCAATTAGTATTAGCGAGCCATTGGTTTAATTACAACAACAATCCTTCATCGCCATTATAATCTCTATGAAACAATCTTCTTGTTTCTATTTTCTTTTGTTCTCTTTCTATAATTAAATCTGCAACTTGGCCTGCATCCATGGCGCCTGTAGTAGTTATATCCATTATCTTTTTTTCATCAATATCTAACTCGTATAATGTTTGCACAAAACCGCCAAAGTTGGTATCCATCAAATGATTGATGATTGGAAGTAATTGTTGTTTTACAGTTGCTGATGCAAGCACAGGATGATTATCTTTACTAGTATTTTGGATAAGTATTTGTTGTATTTGTGCTTTCATAATATATTAAAGTTACAGCTAAATAATAGTAGTAATTTATGATATTAGAATTATTAATAGATTGTAAATTCCAAAAATAAAATCCAAATTCCAAAACCCAAAAAAGGCTATTATTTTCTATGTGCTCCTTAGTGTATCCCTTTGCGAACCTTCGTGCAACTATTATTACACAAAGTGCTACAAAGAAGACACAAAGAGAATAGTAATGAAATAAAAATATCAAATTCCAAAATCCAACATATCTTATATCGTAATTCGTAAATACAAATTCGTAAATACAAATTCCTTCCTGACCTCCTAATTAAATTTCTCCATCACTCCCAAACTAAATAATGCATAGTCGTATTTTACAGGATCTTTGGCGTCAAATTGTTGCAATGCTTTGGTAAGCAACTCTGCATTTCTCCAATTGCTTTTTGCGTCAGGAATTAAACCAAGGCGATGAGCAACATTACCTACATGCACATCTAGCGGGCAAATCAATTGCGATGGAGAAATACGATTCCACAATCCAAAATCTACGCCACAATTATCTTTGCGAACCATCCAACGCAAAAACATATTTAGTCTTTTGCAAGCCGATTTTTTTTGTGGGGAAGAAATATGTTTGCCAGTCCGCTCTGGAGAATCTGGCGAAGAAAAAAAATATTCTTTAAAGTTAATTAAAGATTTTTCTATACTTATATCGCTATCTTGATGCCTTATAAATGCTGATTCTAAACTAGTATTTACATTATAATGAATTTTAAAAAAAGCAATACAATGCAATAAATCTGTAGCATTAAAAGTGCGATGCGCAAAATGCAACATTGGTTTTAGGTCTACATCTTGATGCGCCAATATAAAAGCGTGTGGCGCAAAGTCCATCCATTGCATTATTTTATTAGCGCTATTGATAATAGATGTACGATTGCCCCATGCTAAAATAGCTGCAAAAAATGCAGCTATTTCTATATCTTGTTTTTTAGAAAATTGATATGGTACGCTTATTGGATCTTTAGCAATAAAAGTAGGTGTATTATATTCTTTTACCTTAGCATCTAGTAATCGCTTTATCTGTTTGTGATTCATTGTACAAAAAAATCAATTTTCTAATTACTAAAATTATTTATTTGTAATTACACATTGCTAATTGCAAATTACCCAATTGCATTTGCAAGATCTTCTATCAAATCATCAGCATCTTCTATACCTACACTCAGTCGAATTAATCCATCTACCAAACCTACTTTCAAGCGCTCTTCGCGAGGGATGCTTGCATGCGTCATACTTGCAGGATGGTTAATTAAACTTTCTACACCGCCAAGGCTTTCTGCTAGTGAAAATAATTTGGTGCTGCACAACACTTTTGTAGCTGCTTCTACACTATCATCCTTCAATACAAAACTCATCATACCACCAAAGCCACGCATTTGTTTAATTGCAATAGCATGATTGTGATGATCTGCAAAGCCGCACCAATACACCTTGCCCAACTTTGGATGATTGCGCAAATAATTGGCAATTTTCTCGCCATTTTCGCAATGTGCTTTCATACGCACTCCTAACGTTTTTATACCACGCAATACTAAAAAGCAATCCATAGGGCCTGGTACTGCACCACAACTTTTTTGAATGAAATATAATTTCTCGCGAAGGTCGTCGCTATTCATCATCAGCGCACCTTGTATTACATCGCTATGACCGCCTAAATATTTTGTAGCACTATGCATTACAATATCTGCACCCATGTCTAATGGATTTTGCAAGTAAGGACTAGCAAAAGTATTATCTACACAAAGTATTACATTGTGTGCTTTTGCTATGGCGCTTACCGCAGCAATGTCTGTAATATTCATCAATGGATTAGTTGGTGTTTCTATCCATATTAATTTTGTATTGGCAGTAATTAATGGAGTGATATTATTTGCATCTGTAGTGTCGCAAGGCAAAAATTTAATGCCAAATTTTTCAAATATTTTGGTGAATAATCTATAAGTGCCACCATACATATCATGCGCACAAATTACTTCGTCTCCGGGTGCCAATAATTTAATAACAGCATCGGTAGCAGCTACCCCGCTACTGAAGGCTAAAGCATGTTTCGCATTTTCTATAATGGCATAAGCATCTTCTAATGCTTTACGTGTAGGATTTTGGCTGCGCGCATATTCGTAGCCTTTGTTTACACCTGGTGCGCTTTGCACATAAGTACTTGTTTGGTAGATGGGTGTCATGATGGCGCCAGTACTTGGATCTGGCTCTGCACCTGCATGTATTAGCTTGGTGGCTAGTTTATGGTTATTATTCATTACTTAATTTGCTTGGATGGCAAAGGTAAGGAATGTGTAGTAATTATGAATTTTGAATTTGGATTTTGAATTGACGATATTCGATACTTGATGCAGGAGTTTTGTAATTGAGAATTTTGATTAATTAATAATAATTTATTAAAAAATACTTTTTTATTGCTGATAATTTTTAAATTGTAAATGCCTTTTGGCAAACTAGACAAATTAAAGTTACAAAAATTCCAATTAACATTTTCTCTTAATCTATTCAAAATAAAAATAACGAAGAAACTCAAAGATGGGAACTATAACAAATTAGGGAATCCTATAACCAGTAAATTACCTCCTCCTATTCTGCCTGCCAGCATCTACAAACAACACCTGACTGAGTATTATCAATATCAAAGTAGTAAACAAGCAAGAAACAATTTTCAACAACATTTTTAAAATATCTGTAAACTTAAAACTCCAAAATTCCACAATATAATAATAGCAAATAAATATACTTACTATTATAAATATATAAATGAAGAAATTTTTAAAACCCATTTTACTTAAAGAAGGTGTAATTGGTTTATTCATTTCTTTGGTATGATGCTGAAAAAATAATCCTAAAATAAAAGGACGCATAAATCCAATTAGTACGCAAGCTGTTTCGTGCAAACCTGGAGGGCTAGATACACTTGTAGCCATTGTAAATTTGTCCATTACATACCCAGTAATAAAACAAATAATCATTGTTGCTGCTTTCGATAAATTTGATGGCAGCATCAATATAAATAATAAATAAAAAAATGGTTTAAACAAACTTACTCCCCATACAGCAGTTACATTTTGCAATTCTACAGTGTTTAATAGCAATACTTGTATAGCCATTATTACTGCAAAGCGAATTATATTTTGTATCAAAGGACTCATCATCTATCTACCATTTGACTTTAAAGGTTTATCCATTGCTTTAGCAGTGTCCAGCACTACTTGCATTTCATCGGCAGTAATATCTTCTACTACATACACATATTTCAATCTGCGAAAATTAGTAGAAAGTAAAACAGTATAATGATTAGACTCCGAGCCTTGCTTTAAAGCAGCAATTCTACCAATCATTACATTAGCAGGAAATTCGCTAGAGTTACTCGTGTACACCGTGTCACCTTGTTTTACATTAATACTTGGGCTAATATCATTCAACTGTACAAAACGGCTATCTAATTCTGGCCAACTAATATAACCAACAGTACCATCTTTTAGTTGTGCACTTACACGAAGTCTTTCGCTAATAACACACTTGGCTACACTAAAGTGTGGGCTAGTGTTTACTATCTTAGCCGCAATACCATTGTTGCTTAATACACACATACCTTTTTTAATGCCATGGTATGCACCTTTATTAATGGTCATATAGTTATTGGGTTCGTCAAAGCTATTGGCTAAAACTTTGGCAGCATAATAATGGTAGCGAATTGTTTTTTTAATACTATCTTTTTCTACTATTACATTGCCTGTACTATCTTTAATAGGAATGAAAGAATTTTCCTGCATCAATTGCTTCCGCAGTTTTTCGTTTTCCTTCATCAGGCTATCATTTATTTCTTGCAGAAAAAAATAATCCGTTACTTTCTTTTTTTCGGCTAATGTTTTTCCTACAAATTCGCTAGAAGTTCTACCAATAGAATCTTTGTGCTTTGGACTGCCATTGTATAACATTCTGAAGCTAATTATTTGCAGCACCAAAAATAGTAATACATGACTGAATCGTTTTATTAAATCAATAAGATTACCCACTAGTTATAGTATGCTACAGTTAGAATGAAACGATAAAAATTATTGCATTAAAAAAGGATACTTACCAATATGCTTTAAAGCCATACCTGTACCACGCACTACACTGCGCAATGGATCTTCGGCAATGTGCACGGGTAATTTTATTTTTTGACTAATACGCTTATCAAGACCACGCAACAAACTACCTCCACCTGTAAGATACAAACCACGACGATAAATATCCGAAGCTAATTCTGGTGGCGTTTTTTCCAATGCTTTTAAAATTCCTTCTTCTATTTTAAAGATAGATTTATCTAAAGCATCTGCTACCTCTTGATAGCTAACCATAATTTGTTTTGGGATACCCGTTACAAGGTCTCTACCATTTACAGCTACATCATCTGGAGGATTTTCTAGATGTTTTAATGCGCTACCTACAGCTATTTTTATTTGCTCGGCAGTACGCTCTCCAATCATCAAACTATGATAACGCCTCATTGCTTCTATAATATCTGCAGTAAATTCATCTCCTGCAATACGAATACTTTCGTCGCACACAATACCGCTTAAGCTAATAACAGAAATACCTGTAGTACCACCACCAATATCAATTACCATGTTACCAGTAGGTTCTTCTACATCTATACCAATACCAAGTGCGGCAGCCATTGGTTCGTAAATCATATATACTTCTTTAGCGCCACTTTGGTCGGCGCTATCCCTTACTGCACGTTTTTCTACCTCAGTAATGCTACTAGGTATGCACACCACCATGCGCCAACTAGGCGGAAACAATGGTTTTTTAGGATAGATTAATTTAATCATTTCCTTAATCATGCCTTCTGCAGCATTAAAGTCGGCTATTACACCATCTTTCAATGGTCTAACAGTTTTTAAATTTTCGTGGGTTTTTCCATCCATCATCATGGCTCGTTTGCCCACGGCAACGATTTTATTTGTAGTGCGGTCTATAGCCACAATGCTTGGCTCATCCACAACCACCTGATCATTATGAATAATGAGTGTGTTTGCTGTACCAAGGTCTATGGCTACATCTTGCGTAAAAAAGTTAAAAAGTCCCATTTATTATATCAATAATAGAATATTAGTATTAAGTATGCAAAACTACTGAATTATCGACATTTCAAAAGTTTTTACCCAACAAGATATTACCATTTTTGAATACTTTAGCATTTGAAAATGTGTATAACCTTAACAAATA
>Ga0114967_10000547_pt1 | contig 32229 bp, 24 predicted proteins | sample M_130628_MF_Meta_FD_92639 | JGI IMG/M metagenome (GOLD analysis project Ga0114967, IMG submission 92639) | Freshwater microbial communities from Lake Montjoie, Canada to study carbon cycling - M_130628_MF_MetaG | ecosystem: Environmental > Aquatic > Freshwater > Lake | place: Lake Montjoie...
TATGATGCCTTAAAAGAAAAACATTTTCAGCTATTAAAGCAATACGATGTAGTAGAAGATATTACAGAATGGGAAAAAGAATTTTTTGCTAGCCTAGATAAACTACGTAGCATGAACATCATCAATGCAGAGTATTGGTTAGATGACAAACTAAAACAAAACAAAAAAATATTAGCAGAAGGTGCACAAGGCAGCATGTTAGATGTAGATTTTGGTACTTACCCTTTTGTAACTAGTAGCAATACCACCGTAGCAGGTGTATGCAGCGGCTTGGGCATTAGTGCTAAATATATAGATAGAGTAATAGGCATTACCAAAGCGTATTGCACTCGCGTGGGTGGTGGTCCATTTCCTACAGAGCTGCACGACGAAGTAGGAGAGCAATTGCGCGCCACTGGCAACGAGTTTGGAGCTACTACCGGCAGGCCAAGAAGATGTGGCTGGATAGACCTTGTAGCGCTGCGCTATGCATGCATGATAAGCGGTGTAGATACATTGATAATGACCAAGGCAGATGTACTGAATGAATTTGAGTGGATTAATGTATGTACATCTTACAAAGTAAATGGTGTAGAAACTACAGAGTTTCCTTACAATGTATGTGATGCAGAAATAGAACCGCAATACACAGAAATGCGTGGATGGCGCAGAAGCCTAGACGATACAAAAGATTTATTGACCATGCCTGCAGAGCTAATAAAGCTAATAGATGTGATAGAAAATCATACAAAAGCTAGAGTCAAATTTGTGAGTAATGGAGTTGGTAGAGATCAAATAGTACCAATTTAAAATTGCATAATATAAGTTCAAAAAAAACGAAAAAAAAAATTTTTTTTATCGATAATTTTTACAAAAATTTACATCGTAAAAAGTTTTGAAAGCATGGCAACTCCTAAAAAAAATTCAAGTACAAAAAGCGCAAAACCTAGCGCAAAAAAAGCAGCAGCACCATCTAATAAAAAGTCTAAACAAGACGAGTTAGACGACGACGATGATGATGATATAGATGATGACGATGATGACAATGCGACTGCAGGTAAAAAGAAAAGCGTAGCTAAAAGTCGATATGATAATGACGACGACGACGATGATGATGATGACACTGACGATGTAGAAGATGATGACGATTACGGAAAAGAATTTGAAGAATTTGACATTCCAAAATCGAAAAGCAAAACCGGCAAAGGAAAAAAAGATGATGACGACGACGACGATTTTAAACCTGATGAAGATTTAAAGTTGGATGACGACTTTGATGATTTGTTTGGCGATGATGATGATTTTTAAAATCTATCAAACACAAAATGTTATAAGAGCTTTCTGAATATTCAGAAAGCTCTTATTTTTTATAATCATTGGCAATCTGCTGCATAGCACTATCTATTGTTGGATAAGTAAATGTATAAGCAGTGTCTTGTATTTTTTTACTACTGATAGATGCACTCTTTAATACTTCTGTGCTCATTTCGCCAAGTAATAATTGTATAGCAAAGCTTGGAGATGGCAATGCAAGATACCATTTACAATACGCTTTAGCCAAGCTCGTAATCAGGGTTTTACAACTAACTACTTGCGGGCTTACGGCATTATATACACCTTGCAGTGGTGTGTTAGCTGCATGCATCAATAAACCAATCATATCATCAATATGTATCCAACTATATAGTTGCTTGCCATTGCCGGGTATACCTGCTAAATGAAAGCGCATGGTTTTGATAAACTCTTTGATAGCACCACCATTTGCACCCATTACCAAGCCAATTCTAAAAATACAAATTGGAATATGTAAATCTTTCATAGCTGCCACAGAGGCTTCCCAAGCGATGCAAGTGGTGGCTAAATAATCTGTGCCTTGCGAACTATCTTCTGTAATGAATGTATTGGAGGCTGCATAAATACCAATTGCCGAAGCACTAATTATTTTAGCGGCTTTTATATTTTGCGCTGCAATTAATTGGCGCAAAAATGCAGAGCTTTGTGTTCTGCTTTCTATAATTTCTTTTTTTCTGTCTGCAGACCATTTTTTTTCTGCTACTCCAGCACCTGCTAAATGTATCACACATACATTTTCTGCATCAATATTTTTTTCTATAAATAATGTTGCAGGATTCCATTGTATATATTGGAGATTGGGGTTGTTGGATTCTTTTTTTTGCCTACTTAGGATAAATACTTTTTTATTGTTTGCTAATAAATAGGTTGTGAGCCTAGAACCAATAAATCCAGTTCCTCCACTTATCACGAATACATTATACATTTGTAGCTAATTTTATATATCAAATGTATTGGATACATCGCTATACAAATTATTTTATGCTTATACTATTGTTATTACTAGCAAACATCATTTGCCAAGCACAGCAAATGGCGCAAAGCATAGATACGCGATTGCAAGGCAAAGTGCCTTATGCAGTAATAGGCAATTATAATAGCAATACCTACATCTGTATGCAAACAGCAGAATCTTATGTGGTAAAAAAATATAATAGCAGCATGGGAGAGTGGAGTAGCATGGCTACACCTAGCATTCCTAATAGATGCAGCCAATTAATATTTGTAAAAAAAGACACGACTTTTATTGCACTTTACGAGCTAAGGCAAGGGAAGAATGCAACTTTTTACACGCAGTTGTTTGATACTAGTTTCAGAGCAATTGGCACCGCTAAAGAATGGACAAGAATTACTGTATCTAAAAACTTTGCGGATATAGATATTGTGCAAAGCGAAAACAAAAAATATATAGCATTGCTGTATGCTACAGAACATAATGATCAAACCACTGCGCACTATATTATTGCTGATAATGCTTTTGGTAATTATACATTGCATGCTATAGACCTTGGAGATATAAGTTCAACCACAGAAATGAAATTGAATGTGTTCAACAATGGTAATGCCGTGTTTACCATTGCAGGCAGCAACAATGATAATTTGACAGAGTCTATGCAAGTGTATGGTATTGTAAATGGTGTTGCAAGTGCTACTCCTATCGACCTAAATTTTAAAAATACTGCTTATAATTATAGTATCCTACAAGAAGATAATCTGCAAAACAAATTAATTATTTGCATGCCTTATGCAGCATTAAGCAACTCCGAAAACAATTATATCTGGAAAATTACTTATGATGTAGCAAGCAATACAATTACCAATTCTGCTGCAATTAAAATGGGAATTTTTGTAAATAAAAAAAACGATATAGATGCTTATGCTAATTATCTACCACGAAAAATAATTGTAAAAAGCAATGGCGATGTAATATTGGTATCAGAATTCTTTGACATGCAAGAGCAAATGATTAGCACAGACATGAGTCATTTGGTAGGCAGCAATCCATTTAGAGTAAATAGATTAGTAAAACAATATACTTATGGCGATATAATATTTACCAATATTAGTGCGCAGGATAGTATTATTTGGCAACATACTGTACGCAAAAACCAAGCTACAGAAAATGATGATGGTTTTTTTAGCTCATATGCAATGGCTTTAGTAAAAAATAAAATTGCTATTACTTTTAATTCTTTAGATAGAAATAATACTGTGCAACAAGCCTTAATGGCTACCAATGGCGAAACGATTTACGCTATACTAAACGATGCCAAAATAGAAACCAGAAATTTGGTGTTTAAGCAGGCAAAACAAATTACGAGTAACGAGATAATTGTACCTTGTAATCGGCAAAATATATTTAGTTTTGTAAAAATTCGATTTTAATAAATATATGCTGAAATTACTGGGGCGCTTTGGACCGCTTGGAACATTATTATTGTATCTGCTAAACTGGTTGCTTAAGCTAAAATATGTATTGTATCCAGATATTCAGTTGGCTCCTTTCAATAATAATGAAGTAGGCTTATTTTATTTTCCAAGTATCTACAATTATGCCTTAGCGCATCCACAGTTGTACACTATATTATCTATACATGCCTTGTTTTTCATGGCACTTGTAATAAATTATTTCTGGATGATAGAAAAGCTGAGCTCCAAAAATTCTTTATTACCTGGCTTAAGCATAGTTATCATTAGTTCCCTGCTACCATCTGGTTTTTTACTAAGTTTGTATTACTTTATTGCGTTGCTACTAATTGTAGCACTACGATTAATTTTTAGCACTAATATTCAGCTAGGCGCAAACAGTAGGTTGTTTCGCGCTGGCGTATTAATGGGCTGTATTGTGATGATGAAACCAATTTTTGTAATTGTGGCTTTAAGTTTACTAATTGCCATTGCCATTATCAAAGCCATAGATGGTAGAAGTATTTTAGCTTATTTCTTTGGCTGTATTATACCTATTTATTTGTTTTTCGGCATTGTTTGGATTTTATCGCCAGCATTACTTCCTAAAATTGGGAATTTTCAGTTTGCATTACCCAAAAAAGTGCCAAGCCCTGAATCTTTAATGCTAAGTTTTGTAGCGATAATATGGTTTAGCATACATGGCTATTTTTTAAAGCAAAGTCGCAGCGAAATAGGTGGCATACAAATTATTAAAAAATGGATGAGTTTGCGCATTGTATGGATTGCCTTGTTTATAACAGCCATTTTTGGTGTGATATTACCTACTTTCTCGTTTTTTATTTGGCTTTTATTTTCTGCATTGCTTATATTTCAGAGCTTTAACATGGTTTTAAACAAGAAATGGGCAAACTTTACATTAGTATTTTTAATTTTAGTGATTCTAATAAATGAGTGGGTGTTTTTATAAACAAATGCCTTACTTTGTAAAATAAAATAGTAATAAATAATATGAAATTTGGAGTAGTAATTTTTCCGGGTAGCAATTGCGATAGGGATATGATAGATGCATTGCGCAACGATATGCAGCAAGAAGTAGTAGAACTTTGGCATAAAGATAGCAGCTTGCCAAACTTTAGCAAAGAAGACTGTGTAGTATTGCCAGGAGGATTTAGCTATGGCGATTATTTGCGTTGTGGTGCAATTGCTAGCCAAAGCCCAATTATGCAAGCCATAAAAGAACATGCAAATAATGGTGGTAAAGTATTAGGCGTATGTAATGGCTTTCAGATTTTATGCGAAAGCGGATTATTGCCAGGTGCATTGTTAATGAATGATACACAAAAATTTGAATGCAAAAATGTTTTCTTAAAAAAACAAAGTAGCACAGCACCTATTACGAAAACTATTAAGGATGCAGTATTGCAAATACCAATAGCGCATGGCGAAGGCCGCTACCAAGCAGATGATGCTATCATTGCGCAGTTAAAAGCTAATGATCAAATACTATTTACTTATTGCGATGCAGATGGAAATGTAAGTAATGTTACAAACCCTAATGGCACTATCGATTATATTGCAGGCATTTGTAATGCAGGTAAGAATGTATTTGGTATGATGCCTCACCCAGAGCGCGCTACCAATGCTATATTGGGCAATATAGATGGCACACAAATTTTCGAAAGCTTGATTTTAAACTAATAAAATACCCACCAATGAAAAAGTTGTTCATCATTTGCTTACTTTTTGTAGCCAAATTTTCTGTGGCGCAAACAGAAAGTGCTTCTCCTGTAGCTTGGGAAATAGCTACTAGACAAAACGATGCCGGTGAGCCTATCAATGTGTTACTAAATGTAAGTTTAGAAAATCATTGGCACATATTTGCATCTGATGCAGGTGGTGATGGTATGGCAATTAGTACTAGCGTAGTTTTGGAAAAATTTGACAAGAAAAATAAAAAAATTGACGCAATAAATGTAACAGATAGCTTAGCTACTGAAAAACCTGTAGATGTAAATATGGAAGGTTTTGGTATTGTACATTTTTTTGATAAAAACTATAGCTATTGGGTGCCAATAGATAAAAATGTATATAGAGTGCAAGCCAAAATTACTTACCAAGCCTGCAATGATAAAATGTGCTTAGCACCAGTAGATAAAGTATTGAATCTACAAGTAAGAAGCAATAAATAATGGTATTAAATAAAAAAAGTAGTATGAGAAATATTTTTGATAAAGTAATTGTAGGCAAAGCCATTTTAGTAATGGCTTTTTGTTTATTGGTGGTAAATGGGTTTGGGCAAATTGTAAGTGATCCTGCAACATGGACATATAAAATACAAAAGGTAAAAGATAATAAATATGAAGTACATATTAATTTGTCTTTAAAACATCCATATCATATTTGGAGTATGGAGCCTGGTGGCGATGGTTTATTGTTGCCGCCATCTTTCCAATTTGAAAAAAATAAGGAAGTAAAATTAATAGGTACAGTTAAAGAAAAGGGCAATAAAAAATCAAAAGTATTTATCAAAGACGATCCTGCTTCTAACTATTTTGAAGATCAAGTAGAATATATCCAAGAAGTTGAAGTGAAAAATAATACAACTATTAAAGGAAGTCATAAATTTCAGGTATGTGATGAAAATGCCTGCTTGTCGCCAAAGACAAAACAATTTTCATTACAAATAAACGATATTGCAGCTACAAATATTGATACGCTAAAAGATACCCAATCTACTGAAAAAAATTTGCCAATAGCTGCAGTTGAAACAAATACAGATACTTCAAATAAAGAAGGAATTATAGTTCCTGCAACTCCAAATCCTGAAATTTCTACACAAGCCAATACCGATAAAGAGTTAGAATCAAAAATAGTAGAAGCAAAACAATCTAATTTTCAATTGCTTTGGAAAGGTATAGGCGGAGGATTAGCATCTATTATTACTCCATGTGTATTTGCTATGCTGCCTATGACAGTAAGTTTTTTCTTGAAAAAATCAAAAGATAGAAAAAGTGGTGTTAGCGTTGCATCTCTTTATTCACTAAGTATTGTATTCATTTTCTTTTTATTAGGAGTTATTCTTATGCTAGTAAATAATGGCAATATACTTTACGAAATTTCTACACATTGGGTAACGAATGTGTTTTTCTTTATTGTATTTTTAATTTTCTCATTTTCGTTTTTAGGTGCATTCGAATTAACCTTACCTGCCAGTTGGAGTACTTTTACAGATAGTAAGTCTAATATAAATAGTTTAAGTGGCATATTTTTTATGGCACTTACATTGTCTATTGTTTCCTTTTCTTGTACTATCCCTTTTCTTGGATGGTTAATAAAACAAATTTCTTTAGGCGAAAGAACTGGTCCATTATTTGGGTTTACAGGCTATGGTATTGGAATGGCATTGCCTTTTACTTTGTTTGCCATTTTTCCGCAATTAATGCAAAAATTAAATAAACAAGGTGGATGGTTGAATGCAGTAAAAGTTGTTTTTGGTTTTGTAGAGCTTGCTTTGGCCTTTAAATTTTTATCAAACGCAGATTTGGTAAAGCATTGGAGATTATTAGATAGAGAAATATTTATTGGTATTTGGGCTGCTATAGCTATAGCTACATCACTTTATTTATTTGGTGTTATTCGCTTTTCCAAAGATTCGGAACTGCCTAAAAACGATTGGGGATTGCCTTACTTAACAGTAACTAGAACAGTGTTTGCAATTTCTTCCTTACTATTTGCTATTTATTTAATTCCTGGTATGTGGGGTGCTCCATTAAATGGAATGGGTGCATTTGTGCCACCTATGGGTACACAAGATTTTGTAATTGGCGGCGGAGGATTTTCTGGTGGCAATGCAGAGCCTGAAAATAAAAAGGTAGAAATGTATGGTGATGACTTAAAAATTTACGAACCAGAAGTTGCAAGAAAAAACGGATTGCATACTTTATTTGATTATCATGAAGGATTAAAAGCAAGTGCAGAACAACACAAACCTTTGTTCCTAGACTTTACTGGTATTACATGTGTAAACTGCCGAAAAATGGAAACGCAAGTATGGAGTAACCCAGAGGTAATTAAAAGAATGAAAGAGAATTTTATTGTAGTTTCTTTATACTGTGATGCCCCAATGAAAGTACCAGATGTAGATAAAATTGAATCTAAATTTTTAGGTAAAATAATTGAAACATTGGGAGATAAAAATGCACATATACAAGCTACTAAATATAATGGCAATACACAGCCGTATTATTTTTTCATTGATGACAAAGAAAATTTACTTGTGCCAGAAGGATATGCTTATGACCCAGATGCAGCTAAGTTTGTAAAACATTTAGATAAAGTAATTCAAAAGTACAAGGAGCTTCATCCCTAATATCATTTAACAAAACCTTACACCTTCAATTTTCTGCTCAGAAAAAAAAGGTTCTACATTTGAATTGTAAAATAAAAACAAATTTTTAAAAATGGAAAGCACATCACCAAAACAACAATCAAAAGTTTTATTAGTAGAAGACGATACTAACTTTGGTAAAGTATTAAAAAATTATTTAGAGCTAAATGACTTTGTGGTAGAATTGGCAAGAGATGGAATTTTAGGATTAAATGCTTTTCGCACAGAAAAATTTGATATCTGCCTGCTAGATGTAATGATGCCAAATATGGATGGATTTACATTGGCAGAAGAAATTAGAAACATAGATCCAGAAGTGCCATTATTTTTCTTAACTGCCAAAAATATGAAAGACGATGTATTGACAGGTTATAAATTAGGTGCAGATGATTACATTCTAAAACCGTTTGATAGCGAAGTATTGATTCATAAAATTAAAGCTGTATTGAAACGCAATCAAGAGTTTCTAGAAAAAAATCCAGAAGTATTTAATTATAAATTTGGAAAATTTAGTTTTGATGGTAAAATTCGCGAGCTATCTGTAGAAGGTAAAGAAATTCATCATCTTTCTCCAAAAGAAAATGAATTGCTACGCATGCTTTGCGAGTATAAAAATGATTTATTGCCACGCGAATTAGCATTGAAAAAAATATGGGGCAGCGATACTTATTTTAATGGTAGAAGTATGGATGTATATATTGCCAAGCTGCGCAAGTATTTAAAAGACGATGATAAAGTAGAGATTGTAAATATTCATGGCAATGGCTTTAGATTGTTAGAGCATTGATACTGCTTTGCCATTGTTTTTGATTTATTGCCATACACAGAACCTTATGGTTTTTATATATAGTTACAAAGAATTGAAAAGCTGGTAACAACAAAAAAGTTGGATACTGAAAAGTATTCGACTTTTTTTATTCAATAATTGCCAACCTGCGAAGCCTACTAATAATAGCACCTTTTGTTCTGCCAAAATGAATTGCCATTTTTTCGTAAGTAAAGCCTGTGTCAAACATTTCTTTTAGCTCTGCATCTAGTGCTGCAGTCCACGGTTGATAAGCATCTTGCTTGGTATCTCTAACAGCAGTAAAACTTTTTGTATTTGTAGCACCTAAATTTTTATTTCTGCTTTTATAATTTGGCAATATTATTTCTTTTTTAATTGCTCCTGGGATTATAGGTGTTATCACTTGGATAGATTCAGAGGGCTTGATTCCTTCTGGCAATAAACTAATTGGAATTCTTAATAATTTTTTTGTTCGTGTTACAGCTACATATAGCAAATTAATTTCTTCTAATAACTTTTCAATTTGCTTAGTGTCTAATTTAATTTGCTTGCCTTTTTCGTCTTTTTTATTAATTATTTTATCTAGCTTTTCTGCTGTTATAAAATCTGCTACCAATTCTACTTCGTCATACTCCATACCCTTGCAGCGATGCACAGTGCTAAAAATAATTTCTGCTTTCTGCTTTTCTGCATTAGGCACATGCATATCCTTTAATTTTTTTAAAAGATTTGGTATTTCGTTTTCGTATTCCTTCACCACCTCTAGCATCATGCCAAGTTGTGCATCTTCTGTTTGTGTAATGTAATGCTCTAGCTCTGCAATACTGCCCATTGTTTTGAGTAAATCATCGCGTATTAAATGTTTTTTTTCGTTATACAAATTCAATACATCATACAAACTTGCACCATCAGCCGCATAGGTATAGCTACTAATATTGCCTTCAAAATATATAGATTTTACTTTTCTATTATCTGTAATATATTCTATCGCCTTTAGCAACAACCCTAAATTGGTTCGGCCTATAATTGCCTTATTAGTTGCAGTTGTAATACCACCTGCACCAGTAATTGTAATTGGTTGGTAGGCTATCAATTTATCTTTCCAACCTAATATTTGCATAGCAAGGTTGGCAATGTCTTGTTTGAATCTAAAACTTGTGCTAAGCAAATGATTTGGATAATTTAACTGCTGCAAACTATTAATAGCATAGCGCCAGCTATAAATTTGTTGATGCACATCGCCAACTATTACTTTAGTAGCTTGTTGTTGCATAAACACCGCTAGCATTGCAGGTGAGGCATCTTGTCCTTCGTCAAATAAAATATAATCGAATGGTAATTGAGGGTTTGCTAATTGAAATTTTTTTAAATAAAAATCGTGTGTGATTTCTATTAATGCATTATTCATTTTCCCCAAAAACTGTCTTGTCAATAATTCTAGCTGCGTATATAATTTTTTTACAAATATTTTAGCTTTTCCATCTTCTATCATTTCTAAATAATTGATGTCTTGTACTTTTGTGACATTACTATTGCAAAAAAAAGCAACCATTTTCAATACATGATTTGCTAAAATATAGTTTTCTACATTAGGAGCTAAATCCAATATCCTGGCTACATCATAAGGTTTGTAATCGATAGTATTTATTTTATAATTGCTGCCGTAAATAATATGTTTAAACGCTAATGAATGTGCTGTTTCTATAGTTACATGTTGTATTTGTTGCGCGGAAAATTTTTGTTCGGCATCTATTTTTACAGATTTATTAAAAGCTAAATATAATATTTTAGCACTATTGGGCTTACTTTTGGCAAATGCAATAATAGTGGATGTTTTTCCTGAACCTGCTACAGCATTTATTTTAATATTGCCAGTCGTAGCAATAATGGAAAGTTGTTGAGGAGTAAGTTGCATATTATTTGTTGTGATAAAAGTAGAAATTGCTTAAGCCAAATCTCTACTTAAATCTCTATCTGTATCTCTTTTTTTAATACTATCTCTTTTGTCGAATAATTTTTTACCACGCGCCAAGGCTATTTCCATTTTTATAAAGCCACTTTCTGCAAAAAAAATGCGCAGCGGAATAATGGTAAATCCTTTTTCTTTTACTTTGGCTTCTAGCTTTTTTATTTCTTTGCGGTTTAGCAATAATTTTCTTTCTTGTGTAGGATTGTGGTTAAAGCTATTGCCATGCTTGTACTCGTTGATGTGCAGGCTTCTTACAAACACCTCTCCTTCATGTATCACACAAAAGCTATCATTAAAGCTTACTCCACCTGCGCGAATACTTTTTACTTCGCTACCACAAAGCACCATTCCTGCTTCATATTTTGCATCTATCGCAAAATGAAACGTTGCACTTCTATTACTTATTTCTTTAGGTGCATGTTTTTTTACAGCCATTATTCTTTCTATTATTTAGCCTTCAAATAGGCCAATCATTTTACTCAGATTATTTTTTAAATCTCTTCGGCATACTATATAATCCAAAAATCCATGCTCTAATAAAAATTCACTACGTTGGAATCCTTCTGGTAAATCTTTTTTTACAGTGTCTTTAATAATACGTGGACCCGCAAAACCAATTAATGCTTTAGGTTCTGCAATATTAATATCGCCAAGCATTGCATAGCTAGCTGTTACGCCACCTGTTGTAGGGTCTGTTAGGAAGCTAATATAAGGCAATTTGGCTTTTGCCAATTGCGTAAGCTTAGCACTACTTTTAGCCATTTGCATCAAGCTAAATGCGCTTTCCATCATTCTTGCACCACCACTTTTACTGATAATCATAAAAGCCATTTTATGTGCGATTGCGTAATCTATAGCTCTAGATATTTTTTCGCCAACTACACTACCCATGCTTCCGCCTATAAAGGAAAAGTTCATCGCAGCAGTTACTAAATTTTTACCATTTACTTGGCCTACAGCTACAGTCATAGCATCTTTCAAACCACTACTTTTTTGTGCATCTATAATTCTATCTTTATAGGGTTTCATATCTACAAAGTTTAGTTTGTCGGTACTTGTAATATTATCAAACAATATTTCAAATTTTTCATCATCATATATGATGTGAAAATATTCATCTGCATCTACTCTGTGGTGATGGTCGCAGTCTGGGCAGCACCAAAGGGTTTCGCTCATTTCTTGCACTGTATGCGTTTTTTTACAACTAGGGCATTTATGCCATAGTCCATCGGGAGTTTCGCGTTTTTCTTTTGTACTAGTTAATATATTTTTTCTGATTCTACGAAACCATGTACTCTTCGGTTCTTTTCCTGCTGTAAAATCGTCATCAAATTCTGTTTGCGTATCCATAGAATATAATATGTTGGAAAGGCAAATATAATGTATAGTGCTGAGAAAAAGGAAAGGAATTACACCGAATTCAGGCTTTTGAAACTATAATTTATTTGCTAAGCTTAGGCGAATTAGCCTTCCAAAGCTCAAGCTGTAGGGATTGAATGCTATCTGTTTTGCTATAATTGGATTGTAAATATGTTTGCAGTTGTAAGTAATCATTATCTGTTGCGACAGCATTTGTTTGCATCTTATTTTGTAAAATTATATAATCAATAGCTGCAATGCTTTTGTAGTTATTTAATTCAGTTGGAGTGGGGGCCTTGCCTAAAATAATATTAGGCATTGCTAGGCGTGGGTTTTTGCCAGCGCGCCATTGTACTCCAAAATAATTTAAATCTGCTTCGTAATTATTTAAAATAATAAGCTGTTTATTTTTCATTGCACCTATATAATCAAAAATATGTAAGAAAGAATTATCTAACTCAAATTGGTGCAGACTGCCATGCGTATTGTATTGAATTGCCAATACATTTTTTTTAGTATCTATATTTTTCGATATAGATAAGATATTTTCTATTTCGTTTGAAACATTTAGCACAGTAGAGAAACGCAGTGCTAAAAAACTAATTTGAATAATACCAGCAAAAAATAAAATTGCAATATTTATTTTAGAATTTATTTCATAAGTACTTAAAGCCAATACAAAAAACAAAGGTGGCAAAAATGCAAGTCTTATATCAATGCCATTATAGGCTACTGTACCAGGTGCATTTAAATAAGCTAATAATGTATAAATGGTAAATAATAAAAAAGTGTTTCTAGTAATTTTATTGTTACAATTTCCTTTAATGATTATAATACATGCAAAAAATAATATGCCTATACCAAAATAAATTGCAGGTATTTTCTCAACTATTAATGTACTTTGGCAACAATATAAACATAAGAAGTTAAATATTTTTTGTATTACTGTAAGTGCGTGCGGAGTAGTAGCTAAGCCTTGCCGCATAGTAAAACCAATTATTACTAAAACGATAGGGGTAAATATTATTATATTGGGTATTAAGTTTTCAAAAATTGTTTTTATATTCTTTTTTTCTTTATAAAGGTGTATGGCATCTTGTATTATTACTAAGGCACATAACATTAAAAAATGTGTTGCAGCCATTGCGTGTGTAAACACTAAGATGAAAGAGCCGATTAATATGCCTAGCTGATTAAATGAACTAAGTTGTTTCCTATTTTGCATATAAAAGGTAAATAGAAAAAACAATAATCCTAGACCCAAACTATAGTTGTAATATCCTAATTGAAATGGTAGCGTAAAACAAAAAGGATAAAAGAATAAGGTCAGTAAATTTGTAGTTTTATTTAATGATTGAATTAAATATCTAAATCCAAAAGCAAAAACACAAACATAGATTATTTGAAATACTTTGTCTGCTAGCCAATACGGGAATATCTTTGTAAAGATGGCTAATAATATTTGGCTAGTCCAGTTGGGATCTAAGTTTCTATTGATTTCGTAAAATGGTTTATAGAAATCCCTATTATTATTTAATAAATAATCAGCAAGCACTTTTGCATTGTAAGTATGGCTTGGCCCATCGCCAGTTAAATAAAATTTAGGAATGATGATGATGCTCAATGCTAAGGCTAGCAAAGTGTAAAAAGTAATTTTTTCTATTTTATAGATATTAATCTTCATCTACTTGTAGTCTTGCAACTTTTTGAATACCATCCAAACTTTCTAATCGATGGCATAATTCATTCAGTTGATCTTTATCTTGCACAAATACAGTTACTGTTCCTTCAAAAATGCCATCCATACTTTCTATACTCATGCTTCGCATATTAATTTTTAAATCGCCACTAATTACATTGGTTATTTTGTTGATGATACCTACATCATCTAGTCCTGTAATTTTTAATGCAGTAAGGAAGGAAAGTGATTTATTGCCAGCCCATTTAGCTTTTACAATACGATGCCCATAATTAGCCATTAAGCCATGGGCATTTGGGCAACTAGTTCTATGAATTTTTAATCCTTCGCTACTAGTTACGAATCCAAATACATCATCGCCACTAATAGGATTGCAACAATTGGCAAGCTTATATTTTATTTGATTACTATTTTCTCCAAATAGTACCAGTTCGTAACCCTTACCTGGAAACTGTTTGCTAAGTTCTATTTCTTTACTAAGTTCTTTTAACGATGCAGCTTTTTTGTCGTCGAAGAATTTTATTTTGTCATTGACTAATTTAAAATTTTTAAATTCATCTACACTTATTGCTTCTACAGCTATGGCATAATGTAAATCTAATGGTGAGTTTAGTTTAAAATGCGATGCAATTTCTTGCACATATTGTGTAGTATTAGGTATGTTTAATACTTTTAATTTTTTTTCTAATGCATATTTGCCATCCTCTGCTATTTTTCTTTTTTCTTCTTTTAAATAGTATCGGATTCTGCTTCGGGCTTTTCCGGTTACGACAAATTGCATCCAATCTTCATGCGGTTTTTGTTTGCTACTTGTAATAATTTCTATTTGGTCTCCATTTTTTAGCACTTGGCTAATAGGCACTAATTTGTAATTTACTTTAGCACCAATACATCTTCTACCAATATCACTATGTATGTCAAATGCAAAGTCTAGTGCAGTAGCACCTACAGCTAATACACGCATATCACCTTTTGGTGTATACACATACATTTCTTCTTTAAACAAATCACGCTTTATATCTTGAATACCTTCTATAGAATTAGAGTCCAAGTTTTTTAGCATGTCTTTAATATGTACGATAAAATCTTCTAATTTACTTTCTGTAGATTTTTTATCGGCTTCTTTTTGAGGCTTGCTATCTATACCTTCTTTGTATTTCCAATGCGCAGCAATTCCTTTCTCTGCTATCTCATTCATGTACTTACTGCGTATTTGTACTTCTACAAATTTTCCGCTAGGTGCAATAAACGTATTATGCAATGCTTTGTATCCATTGCCTTTTGGTTCGGTTAGCCAATCGCGCAATCTTCCTTGGCCTGTTCTATAAAGGCTACCTAGTATTGCATATATTCTCCAACAATCGCTTATCTCTGTTTCTGGTGGCGAATTTACAATAATTCTAATTGCAAATAAATCATACACTTCTTCAAAGCTTACGCCTTTGTTTTTAATTTTATTATAAATACTATTGATGCTTTTACTTCTGCCATAAACCTCTACATCAAATCCCTCTGCATCTAGCAACTGTTTTATTGGTCTAATAAAATCTCTAATAAACTTATCTCTTTCTCGTTGGCTATCTTTTAGTTTTTGCGAAATTTCTTGGAACACCTCTGGCTCGGTGTACCGTAGTGATAAATCTAATAACTCGCTATGTATTTCATATAAGCCTAATCGATGTGCAAGTGGTGCATATATATAAGAAGTTTCTCCGCTAATCTTTAACTGCTTTTCGCGTTTCATGCTTTGCATGGTGCGCATATTGTGCAATCGATCTGCAATTTTAATAAGTACTACTCGTGGGTCGTCTACCAGTGTTAGTAAAACCTTTCTGAAATTTTCTGCTTGCTGTGTTGTGTTTTGGGTTTCTTCTACATGGCTAATTTTTGTAAGTCCATCTATAATATTAGCTATCTCATTACCAAATTCCTGCTTGATATCTTCAAGTGTAATATCAGTATCTTCTACAGTATCATGCAGCAAACTAGCTATGCTACTGCGCACTCCTAATCCAATTTCTTCTACCACAATTTTTGCAACAGCTATTGGATGCAGTATGTATGGTTCGCCACTTTTGCGACGAGTGTCTTTGTGCGCTTCAACAGCTATTTCAAAGGCACGGCGTAAGTTTTGTTTATTTTGTTTTTTTGTACGAGGCCTTAATAAAGTAAGTAAACTTCTATATTCTCGAAGAATCCATTTCTTTTCTTCTTCGGCATTTAATGTATATTTTTTTATTTCTTCGGAAACAGGCATTTGATTAAAGTTACAGAAAAATAAGAAACAAAAAAAATTTACTGTTTAATAAATAGTAAATTCAAAAATTTTTTAAAAAAGATAGGAAATATAGAAGTTTAGATTTATCGAATTACAGTAATATCTCCTCTCTCCATTATTTCTCCACAGTCGTCTTTTACTTTTAAAATATAAAAATAGGCATCCATCAATTTAGCATATCTTCCTTTGTATTCGCCATACCATACTTTATTGATATCCTCAGATTGAAAAACTACCTCGCCCCATCTATTCATGATGATTAATTGAAAAGAATTGAAATGTAATTTTGATTGTATCCTAAACCCGTCATTCAATCCATCATCATTCATGGTAATAGCATTTGGTATGTAAATATATCTGTTTTGGTCAGAAATATATTCAAGCAATATAGAATCAGTCACTACACATTTTCCTAATGTGCCTTCTACTTTGTATATTGTATTTTGTAATGGCGAGGCAATTACAGTATTCCCGAAATTGGTATTTAATGTTTGTACCGGACTCCAACTATAAGTGTCTGCACCACTAGCAGTAAGGGTAGCAGTTTTTTGCATACAATTAATATTATTGCTTTTTGTAATATTAACTATTGGAGGATTTTGTACAACCACATGATAAGTATTTACCGAGGTGCAGCCAATTTCATCTGTAGCTACAACAGTATAGGTAGTGCTATTGATTGGCCATATTTTTACACTATTATTACTAATTACATTGGTATTAAAAGTAGGTGCCCAAGTATAACTTATTCCGCCATACGCAATTAGTTGTATGCTATCTCCAAGACAAAATGTACTATCAGGTGTAGCATCAATTTGTAAATTAATAGTAGGTGCAATATCGATAAAAACAGTAGATGTAACAGAACAATTGGCAGAGTTAGATGCTGTAACTGTATATACTGTAGGTGCAAATGGAGAAGCCATTGGATTTGCAATATTGCTATTATTTAAAGTGCCACTTGGATTCCAAAAATAATTTTGCGCACCAAAAGCATTTAATTGGGTTGAACCATTTTTACAAACGGTATCATTACTGCTAATTGCTAAATTTGGTTTAGGATTTACATTTACAGTTACTACACTAGATTGAGAACAATTAGGTCCATTGTTGGCGGTTACCGTATATATTGTTGTAAAGCTAGGATTGGCATACGGAAAATTAATATTGGAGGCACTTAAACCTGCAGCTGGTGCCCAAGTAAAATTACCTACTCCTGCAGCAGTTAATTGGATAGCAGCATCGCCAAGGCAATAATAATATTGTGCAGGAATATTCAATCCTGGTAAGTGCCCAATAGCTACTTGTACATCATCAGATGCACGACAACCATTCGTATCTGTTATAGTTACGGTATAGGTAGTAATGGTAGTATTGGTACAAATTGGATTTGCTACAGTGCTATTATTTAAGCCTGTAGTTGGCAGCCATTGAAACGTTCCATTACCGAAAGCATTTAAAGTGATGGATGCACCACTGCAATTGCCAACATTAGGGCCTGCAAATACATTTGGTAAGACATACACTTGCACATTTATTACATCTTGATTGGTGCAGCCATTGCTATCTGCAACGATAACTTGGTAAGTTGTATTGCCAGTTGGATACGCTTTAGGATTAGTGTTGTTTATTAAATTTAAAGTAGCACTAGGGCTCCATGTATAAGTATAATAACTTGGCAATGCAGAAACAGTATTCAATAGTAAACTATCTCCTGTGCAAACACTTGTATCTGCAGTAGTAATAATATTATTTAATGATAAAATAGAATTGCAAGTAGTACAAAGTGCAGTTACCTCTTGTGCAGAAATTGCTCGGTTGTAAATTCTTAAATCATCTAATTTTCCATTAAACCAATAAGGGAATAATGTATTTTTTAAATGGCCAATAACTAAATTGTCTGAATTTATACCTGGTGTAAAATTATTTTGCCATTTACTGTACAATATTCCATTTACATATATTTTTATGCTATCACTATTCCAAGTAGCAGCTACACAATACCAATTATTTGCATTAATGTATGGAGGCGATCCTATTTGGCCTGCTGCTGTCCCAAAGGGAACCAAAGCGTTTCCGCCTTGCATATAACCATAAAAATTATTTTTATTTGGTGTAGATATGTTACAATCGGCATCAAATCCATTATCAGAAAACCTTAGAGAATACCACCCCGGTATTGCATCATTATCTCCTTTCTGAAAAATAATATTTGCTTGGCAAGTACCATTGTAAAATCCCATCGGATAAACTTTTGCAACCAAACTAAAAGAATCTTGTAAGGCTATAGAAGCGCTATTTGAAATTTCCATATAGTCACTTGATCCATCAAAGTAATAAGCACTATTGGCATTGCCATATTCATCTGTAGTTAAGGTAGCGCCATAGTTGATTGCATTATTTCCGTTCCCACTTGCATCATTGGTATTACCATTGCATGGTAGATAGAGTTGTAAACCTTGTTGTAAATGTATTTGCGAATACAAAGCAGAATGCGCACATAGTATTAAAAGGATAACGATTGTATATTTTGTAAAAGCTGTTGGCACGTAAATTTTTATTTTTACAAATATAGTACAATTGCTTTTTGTAAAAATAGGTTACTGCTACTTTATGTACTGCCCAATAGATTTACTTAACATGGCTGCACCATTATTATTGAGGTGCAATTCATCATAAAATAATGCGGATTGGTGCATATAATTACTATCTGTGCAATAATCTAAAATAGGGAATTGATAGGCAGTAGATAAGCGTTGGAAAAATGCTTGCACATTTTGTCGAATTGGCCTTTCAAAATAAAATGGCGAAAAACACACGATTACCTTTACTCCTTTTGCTTGGCAGGCTTGTACGGTTTGTTCAAATAATTGAAATGATGTAGAGTCTAATGAAGGCTGTAAATTGAATTCGTTGGAGAACGGTTTTTTATAAACAGTTGTATCTATCCCGGTAGCTAATGGCTCGTAACCTTTGATTTGTGTATGGCCAATTTTTGTAAATGTATTTTGTATCATAGAACCTATTAAAGAATTGTAGGCATAGCATTTGATGTATTTTGCTTTGTATACTTCCATCGAATTATATTGCTGTACACAATTATAAATAGGTTGATGTTTATTGGCAAAAGGCAATAGGGCAGAGCTTTGAATATCAAAATAACCTTGTACATCTTGGCTGCCTTTGCAAAAATTATTAGGGATTAAATCTATTACAATATATTTAGGCGTATATCTATTTAATATTTCTGGCACTACTGCATTAATGTAATGAATACCCATATTATCTCTGCCACCATTGTACACTGTCATGCCAGTTTGCTGCTCTATGCTATCGCTAATAAAATGGTGCGAAGCCCTTGAAGAACCTAGCAATAATACATCTGCTTTACTATGTTCTAACAATTCTATACTTACAAATTCGTCACCATGGGTTTGTTTGTAAAATAAATTTTCTAATACAGCACCACAAATTCTATCCAATACAATTAGTATCAATAGTAATAAGCTGATATGGATTGCAAATTTTTTCATGGTTACTAAAATTGAAAATAAATAAATTGTCCACCATTTAATACACCAATTAATAATAGTATCATTATCAATGTAAGATAACCTATCCATCGTACTGTTTTGTTTGCATGATAAATTAAAGAAAATTTATTATTCCATTTTTCCGTATTATAATCTGCTATTAATAAAAATGCTATTAGTAAAAAACTATAACCGAAAGATGCAGCATTGCCTATGTACAAGCCACCTTTTTTCCAAGTAAAAATATTAATTAAAATTTGCTTGGCTTCGGCAAGGTGATGTGCTCTGAAAAATATCCAAGTAAAAGCCACCAAAGCAAAATTAAAAATCCATTTTGTAAATACAGGCAATGGCCATTTAAAATTTATTTTTGCTGCTAAAATTTCTACGATTAAATAAATGCCATGCAAGCTACCCCAAACAATAAATGTCCAATTGGCTCCATGCCACAACCCACTAATCATAAATACAAAAAACACATTCAACATACTTCTGAAAAAGCCCACTCTATTACCCCCTAGCTGAATGTATAAATAATCGCGGAACCATGTACTAAGACTAATGTGCCAGCGGCTCCAAAACTCTCTGATATTTATAGATGCATAAGGTCGGCGAAAATTAGTCATTAAATCTACACCTAGTACTTTTGCGCATCCAATGGCTATTAAAGAGTAGCCAGAAAAATCGCAATAAATTTGAAATGTGAAAAATATGGTAGCTATCAAACTAGAGATGCCAGAATGCATATGTGGCGAATCAAATACTTTATCTACATACAAAGAAAGTCTGTCTGCAATCACCACTTTAACGAACATCCCCCAAAGAATTAGTTTAAGTGCTTGTGTAATTCTATCGTAATCGAAATTTACTTTTTGCGTTAATTGATGCAAAATATTTTGAGGTCTTTCTATAGGGCCTGCAACCAATTGCGGATAATACATTACATACAATGCATAAATACCAAAATGTTTTTCGGCTTTTTGCCTGCCAAAATATACTTCAAAAGTATAACTCATCGCTTGGAATGTATGAAAAGATAATCCAATTGGCAGCAAAATATCTAACATCGGAATTGGATTCTGAATAAGTAAAGTGCCAAGTAGGTCAGTAATATTTTCGTTGATAAAATTAAAATATTTGAATACAGCTAAGCAGCCAACATTGGCGATAATACTTGCTATTAATAATTTTTTTTTGGTTGAAGGATCACTAGTTTTTTCTAAATATATACCAGCAAAATAATCTATAACAATAGTAAATGCTAAAATTAAAATATAAATAGGCTTAAATGCCATATAGAAATAGCAACTAATTGCCAACAAAAACATCCATCTGTATTTATGTGGCAACAGAAAAAATGCAATTGTGGTAACTATAAAAAATAGTAAAAAATGTAAAGAATTAAAAACCATGTGTTGCTAGGCGCAAATATAGTTGTAAAATGTAGAAGAAAAAAGAAGGAGAATTAAATAGGTTGGCCTATTTGCTTTTTGTATTTCCCCTTATCTTTGCTAGCAATGGTCATCCTCATTACTGGTGCTGCAGGCTTTGTGGCGCAACACTTTTTACAATACCTAGATGCATTGCAACAACCAATTGCAGTGGTTGGTTTGTATAATACTACCTTGCCTACACAGCAGCAATATGCAAATATTTCTGTAACGTATGCACATTGCAATTTGATGGATGCTAATGATGTAGAAACAATAGTGAATCAATATGCTCCTACGCACATATTGCACTTGGCTGCACAAAGTAGTGTGGCACAAAGTTGGCTGCAACCTGCCGATACGATGATAGGTAATATTAGTTATTTTGTAAATATTTGTGAGGCAGTGCGCAAGTATCAATTGCCTACAAAAATTTTATATGTAGGGAGTGCAGAAGTATATGGTGCAAATAGTAATTATACCGTAATGCCATCCAACGAAAATTGCAAACCTAACAATCCTTATGGGGTAGCACGCAAAGCGCAGGAAGATATAATGCAAATGTATGTGCAACATTATCAATTAAATATTGTAGGTACGCGAAGCTTTAACCATATTGGTCCAGGGCAAACAACAAAATTTGTAATTGCTTCTTTTGCACAACAAATAGCTAGGCAGATACAAGCAGGTAAAACAGAAATTCATTTGCAGGTGGGCAATACAACAATTGTTAGAGATTTTTTAGACGTAAGAGATGTGGTGCATGCTTATTATATATTATTGAATAATGCTACAGCCGGCGAAATACTAAATGTATGTAGTTCTGCCGGCACAAGCATTCAGCAGCTGATTGATACAATGGCGCAAATAAAAAATGTAAAAATTATAACGCAAGTAATGCCAGATAGAATAAGACCTAACGAAACTTTATCTATTATTGGTAACGGAAAACCTTTACAAGAAAAATATGGATGGCAGCCAACATATACTTTAGAGCAAACTTTGAGAGATATTTTGGATAGTTGCGCGTAATATTTGCATTAACAGCGGATTGTAATTTTTTTCACCTTTCTAATCCCCCTTTTCTTTTGGCTAAAATATCTTACTTTTACACTTCTTATTTACAGACACAGCAAGCATGAAAGTAGCATTAATTACAGGTATTACAGGGCAAGATGGCGCCTATTTAGCAGAATTATTATTACAAAAAGGATATATAGTACATGGTGTGCGACGCAGAAGTTCTTTAATGAATACGCAACGCATCGAGTATTTATATTTTGATAAACAATACAAAGACAAGTTTTTCTTGCACTATGGCGACTTGACAGATTCTAGTAATTTAATTCGTTTGGTACAGCAAACACAACCCGATGAAATTTACAATCTAGGTGCGCAAAGCCATGTGCAAGTAAGTTTTGACGAACCAGAATATACAGCTAATTCTGATGGTTTGGGCACATTGCGTTTGCTAGAAGCTATCCGCTTGTTAGGTATGGAAAAGAAAACAAAATTCTATCAAGCTTCCACATCCGAGTTGTATGGTTTGGTGCAAGAAGTGCCGCAAAAAGAAACAACGCCTTTTTATCCACGCAGCCCTTATGGCGTTGCAAAATTATACGCTTATTGGATTGTTGTAAATTACCGCGAAGCTTATAATTTATTTGCAGTAAATGGTATTTTATTCAATCATGAAAGCCCTTTGCGAGGCGAAAATTTTGTAACACGCAAAATAACAATTGGTACTGCGCGCATTGCTAAAGGTTATGAAGAAGTTTTAAAACTTGGCAACTTGGATGCAAAACGCGATTGGGGACATGCTAAAGATTATGTAGAAGGGATGTGGCGTATTTTGCAGCACGATGCCCCTGAAGATTTTGTATTGGCAACAGGAGTTACCACAACAGTGCGCGATTTTGTAAGATTGGCATTTGCGCATGTTGGTATTACGTTAGATTTTCAAGGTAGTGGCATCAATGAGATTGGGGTAGTGGTATCATGTGCAAACAAAGCATATCAATTGCCAATTGGTAAAGTAGTAGTGGGTATAGACGCTAGGTATTTTAGACCTGCAGAAGTAGATTTATTAATAGGCGACGCTAGCAAAGCAAAGGAAAAATTAGGTTGGACTCCTACACATACATTGCAAACTTTGGTGGATGATATGATGGCAAGTGAATTATTAAATACAAAATAGTGAACCCTGAATGCAATAAGTCGTAAAGGTTCATACAGAAAAAAATAGTAAAAAAAACTTTGTGCCACTTTATGTTGTAGTGGTTTAATAAAAAATATATAAGTGGGAATCATACAGCGACAATCTATAAAAGGAACTTTAGTATTTATTATTGGGGCAGCCATCCATTTTTCCACTATGCTACTAATGATACCAAAAATGCTTGGTGAAGCAGACCAAGCTGTATATCGAGTAGTATTTTCTTTAATATTAATGTTTAGTGTATTTGGCGTAGGCGGTGCCAATGCTGCGCTGCTAAAGCATTTGCCGGATTTTGAAAATAAACCAAAAGAAAGAAAGGTATTTAATTTTGTAACATTAGTTTATACTATAATCGTAGCTTTAATAACGCTTGCATTAGTTTATTGCTCTAAAAATATTATTTATGTTTGGAAAGGCAACAGCAATGCATATCTACTAAATTATTTTTGGTGCATACCTATAGGAAGTTTTTTTGCAACGCTTTTATACTATTTCGAGTATTACAGTATTGCCACACATCGCCTTACAGCACCCTCTATTGTGCGCGAAATTATTTTAAAAATTATTTTAATGGCTAGTGTGCTGTTGTATCATTTTCAATATATTTCTATCCATACATTTTTTATGCTTTTTGCATTAAGCTATGCATTGGGGTGTGCCATTATGATGGTATATTGTGTATTAATTAGAGATTTTAAAATAGGATTTGATAAAGCAATTTTTAAAACTATTCCATTTAAAGAGTACATACCATACACATTTTTTATTTTTATATTAGGTATTTTGGCAAGCTTGATTCTAAATAGCGACCAACCAATTGTATATGGTATGCTAGGTGCGCATGCTACAGATATTTATGGTTTGGCAGTTACTACTGCTAGTATGATTACTATTCCATATAAACCTTTATCTGCTATTTTGCTGCCATTTATGTATGATGCTTGGGGCAGAAATGATACTAAAAAATTAAACGAAATCAATCAAGAAAGCGCGAAAAATTTAACAGCTATTGGTGTGCTTTTGTATTTATTATTGGTGTGTAATGTGCATCATTTATTTCAGTTTGTAAAACCAGAATTAGCGTTTTTTAAAATGCCATTAATAATTATTGGTATTGGTAGAGTGCTAGATTATACTACTGGCGCAAGCACAGAAATGCTGATCAGTGCACCTTCTCATAAGCGCATGGTGTTGTTTATGAGTCTAACATTTTTATTCTCTTTAGGGTGCTATTATTTTTTAATACCTAGCTACAAAGAAGTTGGAGCTGCTATTGCATGCACAGCTACATTAATTTTCTTTAATGTTTTAAAGTACACACACTTAAAAAAGCGTTACAATTTGCAACCATTTACCAAGCAAACATTTTACTTTTTATTTTTAGGAGCAATTATATTTTTAGTGCAATATTACCTACCAACTGTTAATAATTTTATAGTAGATATAATATTTAGATCTGGCGTTATTACACTTTTATATTGTGGCATTATTTATTACTTTGGCTGGATGCCAATGGTAAATAATTTTATAGGTAAGAAGTTTAATAAAGAAATTTAAATTCCTGTAGCAATTACATTATTATTTTCTTCTTCATTCATCTCTCCATTTTTCCAGCCCCAATACAATAATCCTAGGAAAGATAAAATTACCAGTACACTACCTAAAACAGAAACCATGTGATAAGTTTTAGCGCTAGGTGGAACCATCTCAAATTTTATTTTATGGTTGCCAGCAGGTACATGTAATGCACGCAATAAATAATTTACTTTAATGATTGGCACTTCTTTTTCATCTATATAAGCCTTCCAGCCTGCATCATAATATATATCGCTAAACACGGCAAATCCAGCATTGTTATTCGTGCTTGAATAAGTTAATTCTTGCAAGCCATATTGGTCTAATTTTATTTTACTACTGCTATCGGTTACAAATGTTGTTGCAGGAATTTTATCTTTATACATATTTCTAGCTACTGCCATTGTATGCGCATTAAAATCGCCATTCATAATTGTATCGCTTAGGCTAGATGCATTTAATGCAAGCATTTCTTCATCTGCAGTATTTACCATTTTAATAGTGTTGATAAACCATGCGTTTCCACATGCAGTTGGATTTGACATTACTTGCTCGCCACCGCCACCTTGCTGCTGTTGGCCAGGAATAATAAAGTATTTTGTATTCAACATATTATATACTTCTCTATTATTTTTACTCAATTGCATATCTATTAAATCTTGATACACTTCCATTTTTGCAGGGCTATAACCACCCACTAGTTTATGAAACAATGCTGGTTTTGCATCATTATAAGCATCTCCACTTAAGTCTTGCACACGGTAATAAGGGTCTTTGTCTTGCATGATTTGATTATCTACAGCGCGCGGTGTAAAGTATCTTGCTTCGTGCTCATCTTTCTCTAAATAAAATTGTTCTTCTGGAGTGCAGCGCTGCGCAATCATATAAATATCTATAAAAGTCAATAAGCTAATTCCAATGATAGCAATGTTTTGTGTAATTGTTTTTTTAATTGCCAAGTACAATAATGTAATTCCAATTACAATAAATAGTAAAGAATGCATACTGTCTTTCGTTACAAAGCTTGCTCGATCTTCTTTTACGCCATTATAAATAGTGTTTACTTTGCTTACATCGCCTAATGCTTTCCCAAAATATTCTTTCACTTGCATATCAGATTTACCCATAAAATCTTGGGTAATGCTAGCACCAAAACCTACAACTACAATTATTCCTAGCGTAATACCAGATGCTATCATTAATTTCTTGATTAATTCTTTAGATTCTAATTTGCTTTTAAATATTTCATGCAAAGCCCAACCTGCAAATAGCGGAAATATAATTTGTGGAATAGCCAAAGCCATACTTGGAGTTCTGAATTTATTATACATTGGCATGTGATAAAACAACCAATTGTTGATGCTTGGTAAATTGCCTCCTAAACTTAAAACAATAAAAAATATGCTAGCTAAGGCAAACCAAATTTTGTAATGACTGCGCACAACAAACATACTTAGTATCATTAAAAACATGACAAAGGCACCAAAATACACCGGCCCCATGATAAATGGCTGTGGTCCCCAATAGGTAGGAATATTACCTATAACCTGATTAGCTACATTGTTATTGATTCCTACTTCTCCAATTTTTTCTGCTGTTTTTCCTTCTACATATTCGTGTTTATCACCACTCATTGGGCCATATAAACCAGGAATAATTGTGGCAAATGTTTCACCAATTCCATTACTCCATTTAAATGCATAATCGATATCTAAACCACCTTTCGATTTTTTATCTTTATTATTAATGGTTAATTCGCTTTGCCCACCACGCATTGTATACTTTGTGTAATCGCGTGTTAGCATTACTGCTTTTGTAGTTGGTAAAATACCAATTGCGCCAAATACACCAACTAAAATTAAATTTTTAATTAGGCTAGGTAGCGTCTTGTTTTTAGCAGCATTATAAATTTCTACAGCTACTATCATTGCATATAAAATAAAAGCATAGTATACAATTTGATAGTGACCACTAGTAAATAACAATGCACTAAATATAGTTGTAAGCGCTAATCCAATCCATTTTTTACCTTGTAATACAAATAAAATAGCACCTAATAAACCTGCTGCAAAAGTGATGGCATATACTTTAGTATCGTGCCCAGATATTGCTAGCATTGGGTTGTAGGCAAATGCAAATGCAAGAGATGTAAAAATTCTTACACCTGTACTCCATCTAAAAGAGCATGCTAGTACATAAAAACTTAGCAATGCCATAAAGAACATTGTTAGTGGTCTTGGTAAATTATTATTGGCACCAAACAAAATATTGGCTATCGTATTTCCTCCATCTCCACCATAAAATGTATAAGTAGGCATACCTCCAAACTGGCTATTACTCCAATATACAGAACCACCTTTTTCCTTGTACACAGTTTCTCCTTCATGCGCCATATACTGCCAACTAACAAAATCATGACTGCTTAATATTTTTCCTTTAAATACAGGTAGGCAAAAAATGATAATTGCAAATGCAAATACAGCAAGTGCAATCAAATGATTTTTAAAATTGATGTTTTTCATTCTCTTAGTACTATATAAAATATAAGTTGTAAATATAATGAGCAATTCACAAATTGTGTTACTTTTATATCAATTAATATGAGTAGTATTTTAAAAAACAAAGCTGCCACAGTATTTACTATCATGGCAGCATTTTTTGTGGCGAATGCTTTGATAGCAGAATGTATTGGCGTAAAAATATTTTCCCTAGAAGCCACACTAGGTATGCCAGTACATACATTTACATTGTTTGGTGAGAAAGGATTGAGCTATGCATTAACCTGCGGCGTATTACTTTGGCCTTTAGAATTTGTAATGACAGATTTGGTAAATGAATATTACGGACCCAAAATGGTGAGAAGAATTTCTTGGATTGCCATTGCATTAATCAGTTATGCATTTGTAATGTTTTTTATAGCAAGCCATACAATAGCGCCAGATTGGTGGCTAAGTGCAAAAGTAGAAGATGGTATTCCAAATTATCAAAATGCATTTGCAGGCATATTTGGACAAAGTAGTTGGATAATAGTAGGAAGCCTTGTTGCATTTGCAGTTAGCCAATTATTAGATGTTTATATTTTTCATAAAATAAAAGAAAAAACGGGCGAGGGTAAATTATGGTTGCGCGCTACAGGTAGTACAATTATTAGTCAGTTGATAGATAGTTACATAGTATTATTTATTGCTTTTAAAATTGGTAGCGATTGGAGCTGGCAAAAAGTACTTGCTATAGGCATGGTTAATTATAGCTATAAAGTATTGGTGGCATTGCTAATGACTCCTGTGATAGATTTTATTCATCGATTGTTAGATAATTATTTTGGGAAAGAATTAGCTGAAACAATGAAACAAGAAGCGATGGCGCAATAATTTTTATTACAAAAGGATTGAATCTACACATCTTGTTTTACTTTTGATACAAATAAAAAATAGCACTACTTGAATATTTTATACATTGTACCTTATCAATTTAGTAAACCCACGGGTGGAGGTAAATTTGCGATTTTTAATCAAATAAAATACATCAGTAAAATTGCAACCATTACAATAGCTGGTGTAGCAGCTAATGAAGCTACACCAGAGTTTGATTGCAATATGATGCCAGTATTTAGCAATGCTGCATCTAGGTATATCAACTTATTAAAGTTTTTTACTTTACGAAATATTATAAGAGAAAATAAAATTCAGCTCATTATTTTAGAACATCCATACATGGCGCCACTAGGTATTTTGTTGCAAAAATTATGTGGTGTAAAATTTGCTATCCGCTCGCAGAATGTAGAGTACCTGCGCTTTAAAGATATGGGTAAATGGTGGTGGCGCATTTTACAAATGTTCGAAAAATGGGCACATAACCAAGCAGATGCTGTGTTGTGCATTACAGAAGACGATAAAGCATTTTTTAAAAACCAAGGTGTAAAAAGTAAATTAATAGATTTTCCATTTGGTACATGTATTGCATCTTCTCCATTAGATAAATCTGATTGTAAACAGCAAATTTTGAAACAGCATCAATTAAGTAGTGATACCAAAATAATATTATACAATGGAACGCTTAATTATTTACCAAATGTTACTGGCTTAGATATTATTTTGGACCATGTTAATCCATATTTGCAGGAGCATTTATCCAATTATAAAATAATTATTTGCGGAAGCAAATTACCCGAAAAGTATAATGCCTTAATAGCTATTCCTAATGTTATTTATTGTGGATTTGTAGAAGATATAGGTGTGTATTTTAAAGGCGCTGATGTATTTATCAATCCTGTGCAAGGTGGTGGAGGCATTAAAACAAAATTAGTAGAAGCATTAGCTTATGGCACTACTACCATTAGTAGTAAAGATGGTGCTAAAGGTTTAATTCAGTCTACTGCGGTAGGTAAATTAATCATCACTCCAGATTTTGATGGTATTACAATGGCAAAAAAAATAATAGAAGAAGTTTTAAAAACTGCAAATATCCCTACCCCTAAAAGCTATTACGATTATTATTATTGGCCAAACATTGCTCAGAAAGTTGTAAAAGAATTAGAAGCAATTTTATAAATACAAACAATAATTAGTTAATTATTGTTTTGGTTTGGCAATCACATATATAAAGCTAGTACTTACCACTCCTGCATTACCTAAAATATTTGTTACAATATTTAATGTTTTTCCAAGCATTCTTTTGGCAAAGCTTTTATAATCTTCATCCCAAAAGCCAGGCTTAAATGTAACATCATATTGCGGTGCCATTTTTTTATAATCAGAAAATTTTATTAAGTGCTCACTCCATGTTCCATTTTCATCACACACATTTGTATAATCATTTTTTGGTGTTGGAAATTTTTTAGTAGATGCAAATTCTTCAATGGCGTTTTCAAATTCTATGCCTCCATATTGCACTAAACACATTGCTAGTTGATTTGCATCTTCAGTAGTAATAGTTGGAATTTTAGTTTTAATAATATTTATTTTTTGTGCGACAACAGTTGGTCTGTATTTTTTATGTAAAAAAATATGTTGAATATGTGCAGCAGGATTATTCCAATTTGCTGTAGTACTATTATATAAAATTGCTCTTGGTTGGTAGCGATGAATGATAGAAAAATAATCTTTCAAATCGTAAATGTGTTCTACTACATTTCTACTTACAATTACATCGCAGATAATATTTTTTGCAGCTAATTGTTTGCATGTATCTTCAGTATCTCCAATAATATATTCATCCATAATATGTCCAAGTACTTTATCTACTTCTATAGCAGGCATAGCAAATTCTGAAAGCAGATCATTATATATAATTTTTTTTACACCAATCATTTTGGCAATTATATATAGTGTGCCTAGTCCAGCACCATAATCCATTACTATAACATCTTTATAATGCTTACCAGTAGCTGTAATGCCTTCGTATAGCAACTTTGCGCTAGTTTTTAAACTAAAGTAAGGTCTAGTTAAATGGCACTTAATAAAGTATTGCCTAAAGAATGGTTCAAAAGGAAGTGCTTCAATATTTAAAGCTTGTATTTGTGTAAATAAATTTTGACAAGCAGTATTAATACTTTTGCCTAACTCATCCTGATGTGAAATAAATGAATACATAATTGTATTGCAAATGTATTGAATGTTTAATATAAATTCATATAGCAATATTTATATTTTCAACTTACAATGCTCAATAATAATTTATGCATTACTTTTTTTTGTATAAAAATATTTTGATAAAAATTGTAAATTAAAAATGCTTGCAGAATAAATAATTGCAAAAAAAATTTCAATAATAAAAAAACATATATGTATGCATGAAAAATATTTTTTTGATTTTTAAAAAAAAAGTTCAAAAATATTTGGTTGTAAAAAATAGTTACTATATTTGTACTAGTTCTAATATTTATTAACCATAAAATTCAAAACAAAAATGGCAACAGCAAAAAAAGCAGCTCCAAAAAAAGCAGCTGCAAAAAAAGCGGCTCCTGCAAAAAAAGCAGCACCTGCAAAAAAAGCGGCTCCTAAAAAAGCAGCACCTGCAAAAAAAGTGGCTCCTAAAAAAGCAGCTCCAGCTAAAAAAGCAGCTCCTGCAAAGAAAGCGGCTCCAGCTAAAAAAGCAGCTCCTGCAAAGAAAGCGGCTCCAGCTAAAAAAGCAGCTCCTGCAAAGAAAGCGGCTCCAAAGAAAAAATAAGTTGTTACAACTTATCAGGTGTAACAACCTTAAAGAAAAAATCCCGAATCTTTATTCGGGATTTTTTTTATGCCTATACTTTACTAATTTCACAAAATGAAAAATAGTGATATTGCTGATGAGTTAAGCTCGCTATCTAAAATGTTAGACTTACATAACCAAGATGCAGAACTTGCTAAAAGCCTTTCTAATGCAGCGTTTCAGATAGATAGATACACTTCTAAAATGAGTACAATGCCTAGAAATAATATTTATAAATTACGTGGCATTACTAATGCAATTGCAGATTTTATTTTTGAATTATTAGATACCAACACGCTAAATATATTGCAACATTGGTTGCAAAATACACCTGATGGAATTTTGCAAATGATGCAAATAAAAGGATTAGGTCCTAAAAAATTACGCATTGTTTGGAAAGAAATGAACATTGAAAATCCAAGTGAATTATTATATGCTTGCAACGAAAATAGATTGGTAGCTTATAAAGGCTTTGGTGAAAAATTGCAACAAAGTATTTTAGATGCAACAGAGTTTTATTTAAATAGTAATGGAAAATATTTGTATGCTAAAGTGAAATATTTTTCAGAGCAGTTACTTTTATATTTTACGCAATTAAAAAAATGGCAGGTTTCACTTACAGGAGATATTCGTAGGCAAAGTAACATTATAGAATTTGTAGAATATGTAATTGTGGGAAAAGCAGAAAGTATTGCCAGTAATTTGGATGCGCAATATTTTACAGAAATAAATATAGAAGATAAAATTATATTATGTACAAGTCATGGTATACCTATAAAATTGTATTGTTGTGAAGCAAATGAATTTGGTACATTAGTTTTTACCACTACTGGTTCTTCAGATTTTGTAAATGATTTTCAAAATCAATATTCTATTAGTACATGTAGTGATGAAGCAGAAATTTTTACAAGTCAGCAACTGCCATTTATTTCTCCTGTGATAAGAGAATATACTGTAGCAAACATATTAGCATTGCCGCAAAATAATTGGATTCAATTTGCAGATATAAAAGGCATCATACATAACCATAGCACATATAGTGATGGTGCAAACACATTGCAAGA
>Ga0114967_10000549_pt1 | contig 32159 bp, 23 predicted proteins | sample M_130628_MF_Meta_FD_92639 | JGI IMG/M metagenome (GOLD analysis project Ga0114967, IMG submission 92639) | Freshwater microbial communities from Lake Montjoie, Canada to study carbon cycling - M_130628_MF_MetaG | ecosystem: Environmental > Aquatic > Freshwater > Lake | place: Lake Montjoie...
AAAAAAAGATTACGCAATGCATTATTAATTGGCGCATTTGGTGGTGCGGCAGTAATGGCTTTGCCAGCTTTAGGAGGTTTGATACCAAAAGCTAAGGTAGAAGAAAAAGTAAGAGTAAAAGTTACTAAACTTGATCAGCCGCCACCATTAAAAAAAGATGTTCCACCACCACCACCGCCGCCTCCACCGCCCCCACCAGTTAAACCACAGGTGAAATTTACCCCTCCAGTTATTAAAAAAGATGAAGAGGTAAAAGAAGAAGATAAGCCGCCTAAACAAGAAGAGACCAAAAAAATAGCGATTGGTAATGAAAATATAAAGGGTGATGAAAACTTTAAAGACGATGGTCCCGTAAAAGTGGTAGAAGAAACCAAACATGTAGAAGAAGTAAAACCACCTCCGCCTGCAACTCCATTGCGCCATGTAGAAAAAGAAGCGCAATTCCCTGGAGGTATGAACAAATTAATAGATTTTTTAAATAAAAATTTACAATACCCTGATGCCGAAAGAGAAAGAGGAGAAGAAGGTACGTCTACTGTAGAGTTTGTGGTAGATGCAAATGGTAATATTAGTGATGTAAAAGTTATTAGTAGCGCTGGTGCTTCATTTGATAAAGAAGCAATGCGAGTTGTAAGAATGATGCCTAAATGGAATCCAGGCATGCAGGGAGGACAACCAGTACCATCTTATTATTCTCTGCCAGTTTCTTATGTGTTAGAAGGAGAATAATTTTAGGACTATACATTATAATATTAAAAAAGTAGCGCAACATTTGTTGCGCTACTTTTTTTTAGGAAAATCAAAAGGAGGTAAGTACATTAGAATTTAGAATCCAGATACCGAGGTTGCACTCGTTAATAATGCTGACTATTTACTATTGATACATCCGAAGAAATGAAGTAATTGGAGTGGTTTTATTTTAATTCTTAAGTATCATATAGACTAGTTTTCAGAAAAATCCCTGTGATTTTACATACATTTGCCACATGAATAAATATTTAGTCGTTGGCCTTGGGAATATTGGCGATGAATATAATTTTACTAGACATAATATTGGTTTCGATTGTGCAGATGTATTAGCAGCAAAGCATAATGGTACATTTAGCATAGATAGATTGGCAAGCAAGGCTACAATTAAAATTAAAAATAAAGCTATCATCATTATTAAACCAAGTACTTATATGAACCTAAGTGGTAAAGCATTTAAATATTGGATGGATAAAGAAAATATTCTTGTAGAAAATACTTTTACCATTGTTGATGATTTGGCTTTACCATTAAGTACAATACGCATAAAAGGAAGTGGCAGAGATGCTGGACACAATGGATTAAAAAATATTCAAGAAACACTAGGCCACGATAAATATCCTAAACTGCGTTTTGGAATTGGTAGTGAATTTAGTAAAGGCGCACAAATCAATTTTGTACTTGGCAAATGGAAACCCGAAGAGTTGGATGTTGTAAAAAAGAAAATAATGCTAAGTGTAGAAGCCATCGAAAGTTTTGTGATGCAGGGCTTAGATAAAACTATGAATCAATTTAATAATCAACTAATTACTTAATTAGGCATTTTCCTAGTTTTTCAAGGATACTAGAAAAATTAATTATCATTCTTATTTTAATTATTGCATCTACAATAATATTACATTTGCAAATATTTTCATCTATCCAAAAATGAGTAATCATAAAAATTTCAATAAAGCCTCAGCTGCCGGTTTATTAATTGCCTTAGGAATTATTTACGGAGATATCGGTACATCGCCATTATATACCATGAAAGCAATAGTAGGTGCAAATGGTATTTCGGATAAATTAATATTAGGCGCAATTAGTTGTATTATTTGGACTCTTACTTTGCAAACCACTGTAAAATATGTAATACTTACTTTAAAGGCAGACAACAATGGCGAAGGTGGAATATTTAGTTTGTATGCATTAATTCGTAGAAAAGCAAAATGGGCTGTGATACCAGCAATGATTGGTGGCGCCGCACTTCTTGCAGATGGAATTATTACTCCACCTATTACAGTTAGTTCAGCAATAGAAGGATTAGGATTACAAGAAAACTTTGGTGAATTTGGCAAAACGCAGGGTATTGTACTTGCAATTTTAGCAGGATTATTTTTTATTCAACAATTTGGTACTGGCTTTGTAGGTAAATTTTTTGGACCAATCATGTTTATTTGGTTTGCCATGCTAGGTGTTTTAGGCGTTACACATTTAGCAGATTATTTACCAATTCTAAAAGCTTTCAATCCTTATCATGCATATGTTTTATTAACTAATGAAACTGTAAATTCTACTGGATTATTAATACTGGGTGGGGTGTTTTTATGTACTACTGGGGCGGAGGCGCTATATAGTGACCTAGGCCATTGTGGTAGAGGAAATATTCGTGTAAGCTGGATGTTTGTAAAAGTTACTTTAATCTTAAATTATTTAGGTCAAGGAGCATGGTTATTAGCTACCTACAAAGGTCAAGCATTTATAGATCCGCATCAAGCACCAGCAATTATTGCTGCATTAAAAGCTGCAGCACAGGCAAAAGGTTTTATACCAAATGTTGCAGATTTTCCAAATCCATTTTATGGATTAATGCATTGGGCTTTTAAACCATTTGGAATTGCTATAGCAACTGTAGCAGCTGTTATTGCGTCTCAAGCCTTAATTAGTGGCTCATTTACATTAATATCAGAAGCTTTCCGTTTGAATCTTTGGCCCAAAGTAAAAATTAATTATCCAAGTAATGAAAGAGGACAATTGTATATTCCTGCCATTAATACTTTATTGTTTTTGGGCTGTGTAAGTGTGGTGTTATTTTTTAAAGAGTCTGGTAAAATGGAAGCTGCTTATGGTTTAAGTATTACCGTTTGTATGCTTATGACATCTGTGTTGTTTGGAACATATTTATATACAAAGCGAACTCCAAAAATGATAATTGGTGTGTATTTATTAGTTTATGTTTCTATAGAATTGTGTTTTTTAGTAGCCAATTTAGATAAGTTTGCACATGGTGGATATGTTACTGTAATTATTGGCTCTTTATTATTTACAGTAATGTTTGTATGGTTCCGCGCCAGAAAAATTAAAAATAGATATGTAGAGTTTGAAAGACTTTCTACATTTATGCCAATGTTGCAAGAATTAAGTAATGATACCTCTATCCCTAAATATGCTACGCATTTAGTATACCTAACTAGTGCAAATAATGCACACGAAATAGAGCGCAAAATCATGTACAGCATCTTAAATAAAAAGCCAAAACGTGCAGACATTTATTGGTTTATACATGTAGATGTTGTAGATGAGCCTTATAGAATGGATTATGTAGTAAATACTATTATTCCAAATGAAATAATTCGAATAGAATTTAGATTAGGATTTAGGGTAGAACAACGTATTAATCTAATGTTCCGCAAGGTAATTGAGGATATGGTTAAAAACAAAGAAGTAAATATTACTAGCCGCTACGAAAGCCTTAGCAAAAACAAAGTAGCTGGCGATTGGCAGTTTATCGTAATGGAAAAATTCTTAAGCCATGAGAATGACTTACCACTTTACGAAAGAATAATAATGAATATTTATTTCTATGTTAAGCAATTTAGCCTAAGCGAAGAAAAAGGTTTTGGTCTTGATAGTAGCTATGTAGTAATAGAAAAATATCCTTTGGTAGTAGCGCCTGTACAAGAATTAAATTTAACTAGGGTAGAATAAAAAATCTACCAATAAAAATTTACAGTTTTTAATAAATCGGCTGACAAACTTTTGTAAACAGGGCAATTTAAAGCAGCTCTTTCTAATATTTTTTTTTCTTTGTCTGTATAATTTACATTTGGAAAATGAAAGGTAACTGCTACTTCTCCTATTCTGCGAGGGTCGTTTGCCATTATTTTTTTTATATCTACTTTGGTTCCTTCTAATGGAATGGAATGTGTTCTTGCTGCAATGCCCATGATAGTAAGCATACAACTTCCTAATGCAGTCGCCACTAAATCTGTAGGGCTATATCTTTCTGCCAAACCTTGATTGTCCAAAGGTGCATCTGTTTCTATTATAGTACCAGAATATAAATGTGTAGCACTAGTTCTTAAATTTCCAGTATATATAATTTCTGAAGTCATTTCTAATATATTTTTGTAAATTTACGTTTAGAATGGGTTTAAATAAATTTTTATTTTGTGGTGCTTTACTATTTGCAGGCTTTATAGAAGCCTCGCCATTATTTGCTCAAAATGAAAATACCACCAAAACCCCAAAACCTACTATTTATAAAAGACCTATTACAAGGCAATCTGCTAAGGAAATTCCATTATTGAAAGAGCTATCTTTTGGAATTAATTTTTCCAGTATTGGTTGGGGTGCAGCGGTAGAAAGATTAGTAAGAGATGAAGAAGCAGATGGATTACTATACAAAGGATATTATGCAGATATTGCACAAATTTATCATCTTCGCGAGAACAAAACTGCAAGTATTTTAAAAAATCCTAATGGTGATAATGCAAGTGGCAATATTAATTATGTGTATGGAAAAATTAATTCCTTTTTCCCAATTACACTTGGATACATGATGCGTAAAAATATTTCTGGCAAGCTAGCATACAATCATATTCAAATACATGTATTAGGTGGTGCAGGCTTATCTATTGGTTTGGTAAAACCATATTATTTACAAATTGCACGTAAAGATTTAACGGGCAACTTTGTACCAATAGATGAAAAATATTCAGAAGCAAATGCATTACAGTTTTTAGATAAAAGATTTATTTATGGCTATAGTGGCTTTAGCAAAGGATGGGTCGATGCAGATGTAAATATTGGAGCACAAATAAAAAGTGCTATTCAGTTTGAATATAATCCTTCTAGAAATTCTCCATTATATGTGGAAATTGGAGGTGCAGTAAATGCATATTTGCAACAAGTAAAACTAATGAACAGCACAGATAATAAAGCTGTCTTTCCTTCAATTTATTGCTCTATTAAAAAAGGATTCAGATGGTAATTATTTTTTAGTTACTTTAAAAGTGAAACTCCTTTGTACTATATAACTGTATGCTGCCACAAAAATCGATGTTGCAATATTTGCAATGGTTGGCGATTTGATAAAGTATTTTAATAAAAAATTTATTACCAAAAAATTAAGCAGCACGCACGTGGCAACTATAATAGTATATCTAAATAATTGTTGCCTACCTCGTAAAGGGCTAGAGGTAAATACTACATATTTGTTTAATGCAAAACCCCATACAAAGCCTGCCATTACTGCAACTGCTTTTGCTGCATTAATTGGTGTAACGGTATAATTGAAAATTTGAAAATTACCATTGGTAAATACAAAGTATAAAAAGAAAAAATCTACCACCCAATCAACCACCAAAGTGCTTACTCCACAAAACAAATATCTAAATGTTTCTGCAGGTATAAATTGAAATAAGGGTAAATGGAAAAACTCTATAAACGCAATAATTTTCTTTCTCACTAATCAACAATAAAATAAAATGCTAAAATTAGTTTTGGGGCACTAAATGATATTCTTTGCTATTATCAATACTTCGCAACCACATACTTTTTTCCTTTAATTTTAAAATAGTAAAAATAGTAGCACTTTCTGGTTGCCCTGTATTTGCATTATTTAATGTAAGTGCAATTTTATTATTATTATCCTGCAATTCCCATTTGCCATCTACGCGTTGACCAATGCCAGTAATAGGGTCAATATACGTATGATTATATGCTCCATCGCCTAACCAAAATTGTTTTTGTGTACTTATTTCCGGAAAACCAACTTGCTCCGCTCCATTTATTGAATAACTTTCTATTTTCCAAGTATTGGTAATGCGCTGTTTGATGCTTCTAAAGCTTAATGAAGGACCTTCTTCATACTTTTTACAACTAGAAAAACCAACGACCATTAAGGTTAAAAATAAAATGCTTGCAAATATTTTGTTCATGTACTTTTTTTTGAATGCCTAAAGATAGGGCAAATCCTTTATTACTTAAAAAAAATGATGCTTTTTTTAGAAAATTGAATGCTAGGAGGTATTTTAATTATATAACTATCTCAAATAGTTAATGTAAAAAATGAGAACAAATAGGGTATTACTTTTAAATAAAAAAATATGTAAATCGGTATTGAATCTTTATTTTTACCCATTCATTAAAATAGAGAAATAAAGATGCAATATTTAGCCTTCGAAAAACCTATTGAACTTTTACAAGAAGAAATTCAAAAGCTGCACGAAACTGCAGAAAAAACCAATGTAGATATGTCTGCTGCAATTGCAGAGCTTCAAAAGAAAGTAGATGAAACGAAGCTTAATTTATATACCAATTTAAGTGATTGGCAAAAAGTAGAGTTAAGCCGCCACCCAGATAGGCCTTATACAGATTATTATATCGAAAAAATATTTACCGATTTTCAGGAATTACATGGCGATAGAAATGTAAAAGATGATAAAGCCATCATTGGTGGTTTTGGCAAACTAAATGAACAAACTGTAATGGTTATTGGGCATCAAAAAGGTAAAAACACAAAAGCTCGCCAATACAGAAATTTTGGGATGGCTAATCCTGAGGGCTACAGAAAAGCCTTACGCTTAATGAAATTGGCAGAAAAATTCAATAAGCCAATTGTAACATTAATAGATACACCAGGAGCCTTTCCTGGTTTAGAAGCCGAAGAAAGAGGACAAGGAGAAGCTATTGCTAGAAATTTATTTGAAATGATAAACCTTACAGTACCCGTTATTTGTATCATCATAGGCGAAGGTGCAAGCGGCGGCGCATTAGGCATAGGCATTGGCGATAAAGTAGTAATGCTAGAAAATACATGGTATACCGTAATTAGTCCAGAGTCATGCTCTTCTATACTTTGGCGCAGTTGGAACTTTAAAGAAAAAGCTGCAGCAGAATTGAAACTAACAAGTAGACATATGAATAGTTTTGGTTTAGTAGATGATGTGATAGAAGAACCATTGGGAGGTGCACACGCTGAGCCAGAAGACATGGCAGAAAGAGTAAAACAATATATTATCGAAAAATTAGGAGAGCTATCACCGTTAGATGCCGAAACTCGTATACAGCAGCGAATAGATAAGTTCAGTAAAATGGGCTTTTATGATGAAGTATAATATTGAATATTTGTTTACAATTTTATAATACTAATTTATTCAGGCAACTTTGCCAAACAACCAAAAATACAATATTTATTAAATTATATTTATCTATTAAATGTCTTCTATTTCATTCCTTACAAAAATAAAAGAAGTATTTGCACCATCTGCTAAGGTTGGGCAACCTTTGTGGGATGAAAAAAAGGATAATATTGAAAGAGAATTTAAATTTTTTAAAGATACTTTTAGAATAGGAATTTTATGTGCCTACACTAATGATGAAGACCACGATTTGATTCAAAAATATAAAAAAGAGTTAGATATTTTAGGTTACGAATCTGAAGTGTTGATGTTTGTAAATGAATTAGAAATGCCGCGTAATGTAATTTTACCAAATTTTACTTTAAAAGATGTAACAAAGCAAGGTGTGCCTTACAACCCACGCATAGATAGATTTGTAAATAAAAAATTTGACATGTTGTTTAATTTATATTTTACACATCATCCATTTCTGGAAAACATTGCGCATCGCAGCGCAGCCAAATGCAGAATAGGCGTTTATCGCGCAGAATTAAAAAAACATACAGATGTATTTGTATGTGATATAGAACTAGGAAACATCCATCAATTAATAGAAAAAATAAACGCAATATTTCAAAAACAAGCTTATGCACGCAAACATATTTAGAGGGGTAGGAGTAGCCTTAGTAACACCATTTACAGCATCAGGAAGTATAGATTATTTAGCATTAGAAAAACTAATTAATCATGTAATAGATGGTGGAGTAGATTTTTTAGTAAGCCTTGGCACTACAGGCGAAACACCTACATTAAGCACTGATGAAAAAATTGAAATTTTAGAATTTACTAAAAAAATAAATAATAAAAGATTGCCTTTAGTATGTGGCATTGGTGGCTACAATACGCTAGAAGTGATTGAAAGTTTTGCAAAGTATCCTTTGCAAGATGTAGATGCAATATTAAGCGTGTCTCCTTTTTACAGCAAGCCTAGCCAAGAAGGAATTTATCAGCATTTTAAAGCTTTGAGTGAGGCTAGTCCACTGCCAATAATTGCCTATAATGTACCAGGCAGAACAGGTGTAAATATGCAACCTGCAACTATTGTGCGCATTGCAAATGATTGCGAAAAAGTAATAGCCATTAAAGATGCTTGTGGAAGTGTAGCACAAAATATGGAAGTAATAAAAAATGCACCAAGTAGTTTTGTTGTGCTTAGTGGAGATGATGATTTGGTATTACCGCAAATTGCTTGTGGTGTGCAAGGTGTAATTAGTGTAGCTGCAAATTGCTTTACTAAAGAGTTTTGCCAAATGACACACTTTGCATTAGCCGGAATGTTTGACGAAGCCAGAGCAATACATTTCAAAATGTTAGATGGTATTAATTTATTATTTGCGGACGGCAACCCAAGTGGAGTAAAATATGTACTAAGCAAAATGAATATTTGCGAAAATGCTTTTAGATTGCCAATAGTGGGTGTCAATAAAAATGTGAAAGAAAAAATTGATTCGTATTTAAAAAACTAATTTTTCATTACTTCTATTATTTTCTTTTTTAAATCATCTAAAGTTATATTTTCTACAAGCTTTCCTTCATAGGCATAGCTAATTTTATTTTTTTCTTCGCTTACAATTATTGCAAGCACATCGTGATGTTCTGTGCAGCCAATTGCAGCTCTATGCCTTAACCCAACTCTAACAGGCAAGTTTGTATCGTCTGTAATTGGCAGTACCACTCTTGCAGCAAGTATTTGAGAGCCTTGCACTATTACTGCACCATCATGCAGTGGGCTTTGTTTTTCAAAAATACTTTCTAATAATTTACTACTAATTATGCCATTAATCTGCACACCGCTTTCTATGCTATAATCAACATCCGAATTGGGAACTAATACAATTAGTGCACCAAGCTTATTAGCCACACAATATACCAAGCATTTACCAATTTGCTCTACAGTAATTTCTTGCATTTGTTCTATAGAAGAAATATCTGAGGTGAAAAATTTTGTAATAAAACCATTTTTACCAAGTGGAGAATTTTTTCCAAAGTTGATTAAAAATTTTCTTAACTCAGGTTGAAAAACCACAATTAATCCTATCAAACCTGTAGGAACAATTGTTTTAAATAAAAGTCTTAGCAAAGGCATATCAAACTTTTTTGCTAAAAAATATAGAGAAGAGCATAGCAATAAAGCAATTAAAATATTAATAGCAGGAGTACTTTTTAAAGCTTTTAAAAAAAATAAAACTAATATGGCCACAATGGTAAAATCTAAAACTGTGAACAAAGAAAAAGAAGTCCAAGCTGGCAATTGTATTAAAAATAGTTGCATCATCAATATTAAATTATTTTAGTGTTTTACAATAATATTAGCAGACTCTATAGAAATATTATCTATAAAAAAAGATACAATGTACATACCTGCTGCAAAATTAGTAGAAATATTTTTCTGTAATTGGTAAGCTTGCAATGTATCTGTATATATCAATTTCCCATCAGTATTTTTTATTAGGATAGTAATTGCTTTATTATTTAATTGAAGACTTTTAATTGTAATTTCTCCATTACTTGGATTTGGAAATACAATAAAATTACTACTTGGTTTTTCAGTTTGTAAATCCGAAATGGCATTTGCTATATTAGAGCATAGACCAACGGGGGCATCTGTAACAATTGTATCTGTATAACCAATTCTATTAATACCTAAAGCATATTCTCCAGGTAAAATTTCTTTTGCATAAATTACGCCAATTTTATCGGTAGTTCCTCCAGTTACCAAACTATCATTTGCAAATTTCCAATCTTCTGTTGCATCTTTTCTGTAAAACAATCTAATGTTAGATTCATTACCTTGCAACCAGCTGCTATCTGCATAATGATTACCAATATTTACATTATAGGCAAATTGTAAATAGCCTTTGATATTCCCTAAATTAATACCGTTTACTTGCCAATATCTTGTATCATGCAATACGTAACTTGGAAAAGTTGTTTTAAATCTATCAGGCGCTACATAATGTTGTTCTATACGAATTAAAGTGCTATCGCTAGATGACACAACTGCATTAATTTTTACTTTAGCCTTTGCATCTGCAAATATTTTAAATCCAATAGAATTGATGCGCATTGTATTGGCAGTGCTTGCATCACTTATCATTTCGTCTTCATCAATACAAATAAATGCAGGTTCAAAAGGAAATGTAAAATTATATACCTGACATTGTTGATTGAAATTAGTAGGTATTGTAATATGGCTTAAATCTTTTTTGTAAATAGTAATTGGCAATAGCACATTATGGTAATAATTATTATTCTTATGCTTGCGTTGGCGCACAAATAATTTTACTTTCCAATCTGCTCCCACTTGCGTACTTTGTGTACTATCAATACAAAAATTTGCAAAACCGGCTTGCATAATCCAATCGCTAAAAAAATCAGTAAGATTTCTGCCGGTATATGCACTTAAACTTTGTTGCAGTGCAATAGTACTTACATGCATAAATTGATTTTGATTTAAATAATTTTTTATCCCTGAAAAAAATAAACTATCTCCTAAATAAGTGCGTAAGGTATGCAGCATATCTGCCCCTTTATTGTAAACTGTAGTGCCATAGGTATGATTGCTATCCATTTTACTTACAGCTCTATATCCATCATCATTAATATGTGCAGAATTAAGCATACTTACATGATTTGCTTTGTATTCCTTCATATATGCATCTTTGCCATACACATATTCTGTGTGCAACATTTCGCAATAGCTTGCAAATCCTTCATTCAGCCACATATCTTGTGCAGTGCTGCAAGTAGCCAAATCACCAAACCAATGGTGGCTAAGCTCGTGTGCAATTAATGTTTCATAATTTAATGTGCCATCAATAAATGCAACACCTATATGTATATTGGTGGCATGCTCCATTGCTCCAGCTCCAAATGGCACTAAGCTATAACCAACTTTATTCCATTTATACTCTCCAAAATATTTTTCCAACATATTATAGCTTTGTTGGATATTGGCAAATGAGCCATTCACTTTATTTGTGTCTGCAGGCAAACAAGCTATCCATAATTCTTTTGTGCCAGAAATTGAATTTAAATTTTTCTTTACAAATACATAGGGTGCCACTGCCAAACTGGTTAAATAACTTGGAATACATTCCTGTAATTTCCAATGCCAAATAATTTCATTATTTGCATTGAACATACTATCCTCCAATTCGCCATTACATACTGCCATATCTGTGTTCGCTGTAGTAATATAAAATTCAAATGCACATCTTTCAACAAAATTATCAAAGCAAGGAAAAAGCATTCTACCCACAGCATGAGGCTGTGCTGTAAAGCCAACACCCATATTGAAAGCATATACACCAGAAAAATAAAACCCACCCCATGTAGGATCTGATAGGGGAGTGCCATGGTAATATATTTGTGTGGAAATACTATCGCCAATATTTAAAGTACTGGCCAATTGAATGGTAATTAATGGTGATGTATAATTATAATTAGCAGCAGTATTATTTACAAAAATAGAATCTACTTGCAAGCCTTCTAAATCTAAATAAATTGTTTGTAAATTATTGATTTTGCTTTTGATAGATAAGGTTGCATTTGCTTCTATAGTTTTTGCAATTTTATTAATATTAGTAACTGCAATAATTGTATTGGTAATATCTGCAGTATCGCTTCTAGTATTTAATGCACGAGTTTGCTTTTGTGCATATGATAATACATGCAAAAATATTAGGAATAAAAATAAGAAAAATAGTTTTTTCATCGTTTAAAAATACAAAATTAAATGCAAATAAAATTTTAACGCAATATTCTATTTTACTAAACAATACTTTAAGAATTGATGGACTACCTCTGTATTTCTAAAAAAAAAATAAAATATATGTACAAACCAATTTTAGCATTATCCTTTGTATGGATTGGCTGCCAAAGTAATTCTATTTCAAATACTAATTTGCCAAAAGATATAGGGCCAGAAAATAAAATGGAAACTATAGCTATTAACCAAAAGGCATTAACAATACAAGAAAGATTTGCAACACCAGCTGGTTTTATAAGGATATCAGAAGCAGATAACTCTTTAGCTACTTTTATGCGAAAATTACCATTAAAAGAATGGGGTAGCGTTGTAAAATATTATAATGGTGCACAGAAGCTTCAGCCAAATGTGTATTGCTCTGTGATAGTTTTACCAATTGGCACCAAAGATTTGCATCAATGTGCAGATGCTGTAATGAACCTTTGGGCAAATTATTTATATAGTCAAAAAAAGTACAATGATATTCAATTTAAATTTTTAAATGATGCAGCATGGCATAATTTTGCAATATGGAGTGGTGGAATTTATAGCAAAGAAAAATTCACAAAATACATGGAGCAGGTATGGAGCGCTGCAAATACTAGAAGCCTATTTGGACAGTTAAAAAGTGTTACAATTACAGCAGCAAAAATCGGAGATGTGTTAATTCAAACTGGCAAACCTTATGGACATGCCATAATGATAGTAGATGAATGTGTGAATATAAAAACCGGAACCAAAATGTATATGCTTGCACAAAGTTATATGCCTGCACAAGAAACGCAAATTTTAATAAATCCAAATGATAGCACGAATAGCCCATGGTATAGTTTTAATGAAAGTACAGATATTATTACACCTGAATGGAATTTTACAATTAATGATTTAAGAAGATTTTAATGATTACTCTGCAATTTATTGTTTACTAAATTACTTAATCTTCCATCAAACGCAACTGCACTGCAAAGTATAACTCACAATATTTACGGCTCGGATTCATTTAAAGAATATAAATCAGCAATAAATATGTCAAGTAATTATTTTAATTATTTTGTGTTATTAGGTTTTGTCGGAATCAATTGAAGAAGCATTTTACTTTTTATTAAAAAATAAATTTAATTTAAATACACCTTACTTCTCTAGCCAATTAGGCCAATCATATTTATTTTTCAATTTCTGATTCAAATAACCACTTTAATGGTTTAAATTTTCTTTCTGTTCTTAAATCAAAACGATTAATCACATTTTTGATATGAACAACTGCCTCTTCAATATCATCAGTAACTAATACAAGGTTAATGTCTTCAGGTGAAATAGTTTTTTGTTCCTTCATTTCATCTATGTATTCTATTAGTTTTTGATGATATGCCTTATTGAAAATTATAATAGGGAAATCCTTCAACTTTCCTGTTTGTATTAAAGTTAAAGCTTCAAAAAATTCATCTAAAGTACCAAAGCCTCCTGGCATAATTACAAATCCGTAAGAGTACTTAATGAGTAATGTTTTTCTTACAAAAAAATATTTTATACTTACAAATTTATCTAAATAAGGATTTTCTTTTTGTTCGAATGGTAATTGAATATTTATACCTATACTTCTTCCTCCTACATCTTTTGCACCACGATTACCTGCTTCCATTATACCTGGTCCACCACCTGTTAAAACCGTAAAACCAAGTTTTGCAATTCTTGCACCTAATTCCCTGGCTTGTTGGTAGTAAATATTATTTTCGTCAAAACGAGCACTACCAAATATACAAATACATGGACCTGCAAAATGCATCATTCTAAAACCTTTTACAAAATCTATAATTGTTCTAAAACTAAACTTAAAATCACTCCATCTACTTTGTGGTCCTTCTAGAAATTTTATTTCGTTCGTATTATGTTCCATAAATTGTTAGTAAATGTATAATTTTTAAAATATTAATTGGCTTTTGTGCCTCAATCATTTATATCACCAAAATTATAAAATCATCAACGCATTTATTATTTTGATAAATGTTTAAATAAAATTTGATTAAATAAAAATTAAATACCATTATTATTAATGTTGATTTGCAGCAAAGTAGATCTTGTTGTAGTTGCAACCAAATATACATCAATAAAGAATGAATGCTAATTTTAAAATTCCAACAAGAAGAGCTAATGACAACTTGAACAATCCAAAATCTAAATTTGTAAATAGTCCTACTAGGTTTACTTTCTAATTTAATGGAACAAATCACAACACTATAGGCATTTCAAATAGTGGCTATGTAAAAATGGGTGCAGTGGTATCATCTGCTATCTATTCAGATATTGCAATTTAGTTCTTTCAATAAAGTAATTGCTGCATTTAATAACAACTTAGGTGTAGAATTTCTTAATAAGGTAAATTTTACATCAGCTAAAAAAAATAAAAAATAACTTGGAGAATCTGGCAAAGTAGTAATATATAATAGTTAATTAAATCAATTGTTTAAACACCATCCCAATTTTTTCTATCACATCGCTTATCAACATAGATTCTGCTGATTGATTTTCTAATGCCAAATCTGCAGCTTTCCCATGCAAATAGACTCCAAATTTTGCTGCATCTGCAGAAGTATAACCTTGCGCCAAAAGCGCGGTGATAATTCCTGTTAATGCATCTCCACTACCTCCTTTGGCTAGGCCACTATTGCCAGTATGATTAAACCATATTTGTTGATCATATATTATTATAGTATGATGACCTTTTAATACTAGTACACAATTATTTTCTTTAGAAAATTGTATTGCTTGGTCCATTCTATGCCATTCATTTTTAGCCTCTCCAACTAATCTATCAAATTCCTTTGCATGAGGAGTAATTATAGAATTTTTAGGAATGCACTTTATCAGTTCTTTATTGGCCGATAATATATTAATTGCATCTGCATCTATTACAATTGGTTTTGTTGAATGTATTAAAATATTTTTTAATAATTCAACCTCTTGCGGTGCTGTACCAATGCCAGGACCAATTCCGATAGAAGAATATTTTTCTAGTTCTAAACTTTCTTTTCTATTGATATACATTGCCTCTGGCAAACTAGCTTGTAAAATCAGTCTTTCAGTGCTTGGTATAGCCACAGTAGATAAACCTACACCACTGCGTAAACAAGCTTTAGCCGCAATTACTGCAGCACCCATCTTATCAACATTTCCTGCAATAAGCAAAGCATGACCATGAGAGCCTTTATGCGAAAATACATTTCTAGGTTTGTAAATAGATTGCATGGTAGCATCATTGGAAAGATAATAAGGCGATTCTATTTTTTCTATAAATTCATCATTTAACCCAATATTATTTACAATTACTTCTCCTATATATTTTTCATTTTCTGCAAATAAAAAACAAAGTTTATTGGTTTGAAAAGTGATTGTATAATCTGCTTCGACTATACTATTGCCAAGGCTACATGTATCTACAAACATGCCGCTTGGTATATCTATAGAAATTATTTTAGCCTTGCATTGATTTATCACATTCACTACTTCGCTATGTAAACCATGCAATGCCTGATGAATACCTGTTCCAACTAAAGCATCAATTACAATGCCATTCATCAATGGTTTTGTTATGTCTTTTGCGGATTGAATAAATATAATTTTACAGTTTATTGCATTTAATCTTTTTAAATTTATTTCAAAATCATCATTACCTGTTGCCGAAATTGTAACAACAAATACTTGAATTGGTAAACTACAAAGGAATAAATGCCTAGCAATTGCTAAACCTTCTGCGCCATTATTACCTTGCCCACAAACTATTGTGATAGTTTCATTATAATTAATTTGTTGTAAAATAAAATCTGTACAAGTTGCAGCAGCTCTTTCCATTAAGTTATTGGATGAAATAAATTCACTTGCAATGGTATATGCATTCCATGCTTTCATTTGTGCACTAGTCAAGATTTTCATAGGTTTAAAGGTAATTAGAATTAAGGGTAAAAATAGGTTTCTAATTCACACAAAAAAAAAGCTACCAATTCTCATTGATAGCTTTAAAATAAAATTAAAAAAATAATTCTAGAATTTTTCTAATCCACTAAAGAAAAAGTTACCTTCTATAATTGCATTATCATCGCTGTCGCTGCCATGCACTGCGTTTTCGCCTATGCTAGTTGCATACATTTTGCGGATAGTACCTTCTGCAGCTTCTGCAGGGTTAGTAGCACCAATCAAAGTACGGAAATCTGCAATTGCATTATCTTTTTCTAAGATAGCCGCTACAATGTGGCCACTGCTCATAAACTCGCATAATTCGCCATAAAATGGTCTTGCGCTGTGTACTTCGTAAAATTTCCCAGCTGTTTCCATACTGAGTTTTGTCATTTTCATTGCCTTGATGCGGAAGCCGGCTGCACAGATTTTGTCTAAAATACCCCCGATATGACCAGCTTTCACTGCATCGGGCTTAATCATTGTAAAAGTAATATTACTCATTGTGTTTTATAAATTTTCGCAAAACTAGCATATTTATTTTGTAAAAAACTTCATTTCATTCACATTTGCAGCGCATTAGTAAAATGGTGTTCATTTTATGTAGCAATGTAGTATGCCATGAAGCCAATCAGTCAGCTTGCACCCTTATTAAATAGTCCAAAAAAAATTGTAATTACTACACATCAAAACCCCGATGCAGATGCTTTTGGTAGTAGCCTTGGCTTGTACCATTACCTTGTTCAAAAAGGTCATCAAGTTACAGTAGTTTCTAGCACCTATTATACCAACTTTTTACAATGGATGCCCGGCACTAGCCATATCCTTATTTTTGAAAAAGACGAAGCAGCAGTGCGCAAAGTATTAAAAGATAGTGATATGCTTTTTTGTTTAGATTTTAATATATACACTCGCACTGCATCGCTAAGCTCAGATTTAAAAGATTACAATGGCACTAAAGTAATTATAGACCATCATTTATTTCCAGACTCAGATTATTTTGATTTCGGCATTTCAATACCTGCAAAAAGTAGCACTTGCGAAATGGTGTATGATTATATCATTGCTGATGATGGAGAAAACTTGCTGAACAAAACCATTGCCGAATGCTTGTATGCAGGTGTAATGACAGATACTGGTGGATTTCGCTTTAGCTGTACTGGTCCAGATACGCATCGTATGACAGCACATTTATTAGAATTAGGTGCAGTACCAAACCAAATTGCAGAAAGTATTTTTGATAATTACGAAGAAAAAAGATTGCGCTTGCTTGGGCATATTTTTAGCAATCGATTAGAAATATTTATGGATAAAAAAGCTGCATTGATTTATTTGGATGCGCAAGATATGCAACAATACAATGTAGGACAGGGGGATACAGAAGGAATTGTTAACTACCCTTTAAGTATAAATGGAATCAATTTTTCTACTTTTATGAGCCAAAAAGAAAATGAAATAAGAATAAGTTTTAGAAGCAAAGGTAATGTAGATGTAAATTTATTTGCAAGAACCTATTTTAGCGGCGGTGGTCATGCCAATGCTGCTGGTGGAAAAAGTACTTTACCAATGAAAGAAACTATTGAAGCTTATCACTTAGCTTTGCAGGAATTTTTAAAATCGTAAAAAACAAAACAAATCAATACATGCAAAAATTAGTACTATTATTATCTATCCTTTTTGTAGGATACAGTGCACAGTCGCAAATTCGATTGGCTAGCGGTTTAGAGTACCGTCTAGTAAAAAAAGGGAAAGGAACAAAAACTGCAAAACCTGGAGATTATATCAGTGTTGTATTAAAAGGAGTTTCTAGTGGTGCCACTATTTTTGATACTAAAACCATGAATAAGCCTGGACAAAATTTGCCTGTAAATTTTAAAGTGCAGAAGAAACAATTTAATGGAGATGTAATAGAAGTGCTTGCATTATTGCACGAAGGTGATAGCGCTGTAATTACTATTCCGCAAGATAGTTTTTACAGAATGCCTGTTGCACAAAGACCAAAAAATTTAAGACCTGGCGCACCTGTTATGTATTATGCCGGTGTGCATGGTATACAAACTGCTGCTGAGTTTGCAAAGGCGCAAGCCGATTACAAAAAGCAAATGGCTGAGTTTAACAAGCAGCAAGCAGCTTTTAAGAAGCAACAGGCAGAAATGGCAAAGCAACAAAAATTGCAAGCAGCTTTGGCAAAAACACAAGACAAAGAAATCGTTAAATATTTAGCAGATAATAATATTACTAATGCTGTAAAAACTGCAAGTGGCTTGCATGTAGCAATTGATGAGCAAGGATCTGGTGAAAATGCAAAAGTTGGTTACGACGTTACCATGAATTACGATGGTAAATTATTAGATGGTAAAAAATTTGATAGTAATACAGATACAGCATTCCACCATTTACAACCATTTAATTTTAAATTAGGTGCACATCAGGTAATTGCAGGCTGGGACGAAGGAATTCAACAATTTAAAAAAGGTGCAAAAGGAAAATTAATTATCCCTAGTGGTTTAGCTTATGGGGCTGCTGCACAAAACAATATTCCGGCTAATAGTATTTTACGTTTTGATGTAGAACTAGTAGATATGAAAGATCCTGTGGCTTTAGCAAAAGCAGAAGACGATAAAATTCAAGAATTTTTAAAAGCGAATAATGTTAATGCTACAAAAACAGCATCTGGATTATATTACGTAATTACACAACCTGGTAGCGGAGAAAATATCAAACCAGGCGATAATGCTACTATGAATTACACAGGTATGTTTTTAGATGGTAAAAAATTTGATAGTAATGTAGATTCTGCTTTCAACCATGTATCTCCTTTCGAGTTTCCATTAGGCCAAGGCAGAGTAATTAAAGGATGGGATGAAGGTATAGCAATGTTCAATAAAGGTGCTAAAGGTAAATTAATTATTCCAAGTGCTTTAGGCTATGGCGCTGCTGGTAATGGTTCCATACCTGGTGGCTCTATTTTACAATTTGATGTAGAATTGGTTGATTTTAAAAAACCAACTCCACCTCCCGCTCCTGCAAGCAATAACCAACAAATTCAAGTAGGTCAAAAGAAAAATTAAAACAACAAAACAATCATTTTATATAAACACAACACAAAAATTTGAAAACAATCATCAACACATCCTTATCATTAAGTATTTTAGCAGCAGCTATTTTATCTACTTTATCTTGCAAAAACAATGCAAGTTTTAAAAAACTAAAACCAGGTATCGAATACAAGTTATTTGAAACAGGTAAAGGAGAATTATTAAAAGATAGTTCTTTTGTAAAAATGCATATTATTCAAAAGGCAGGAGATTCTATTTTTGTAAACACTTACAAGCAACCAGGCGAACCAGTTTTGCAATTCATTGTTAAAGGTCCAGGTATAGGTATGGATTATAGCGAGCTATTCTTTAAAATGCGCGCAGGTGATAGTACCGTAATACGTTTAAATCAAGATTCAGTATTTAAAGACCACAAACCAAGTTTTATCAAAAAAACAGATGAGGTTTTAGTAATTATAAAATTTATAGAAATTCTTGGAAAGCAACAGCGCGATTCATTAATGGCAGAGCAACAAAAAATGAATGCAATGCAACAAGCACAAAAAGAAGCACAGCAACAACAAAAAATGAAAGATGCTGCTAAATTGATGCCTGTAGAAGATGCTAAAATTCAAGCCTATTTAAAAGCAAATAATATTGCAGCTCAAAAAACAAATTCAGGTTTGTATTATGCTATTACCACTCCGTCAAGCGGTGCAAAACCTGCTCAAGGCCAGCAAGTTACAATGAACTATACAGGTTCTATGTTAGATGGCACCAAATTCGATAGCAATGTAGATCCTTCTTTCAACCATGTAACTCCATTTGATTTTACATTAGGAGTAGGTCAAGTAATTCCGGGTTGGGATGAAGGTATTGGCTATTTTCCTAAAGGTTCAAAAGGAATATTAATTATACCTAGCTATTTGGCTTATGGCGAGCAAGCTCCTCCTGGTGGAAAAATTAAACCTAATTCTATCTTACGTTTTGATGTAGAAGTGGTAGATATTAAATAAATAGAATTTTTAAATTAAATATGAAAAATATTCAAAAAATAAGTGCCATTTTATTTTGTTTTTTAATAACAAATGTTTCTGCACAAACAGCCTATACTAAACTTGTTGGCGGCTTAGATTATATAATCATTGCCAAAGGAAAAGGCGAACTAATTAAGGATAGCACCTTTGTAAAATTACATTATATACAAACAATTGGTGATTCTGTTTTTTTTAATTCATACAAGCAGCCAACTGGCCCTGTATTAAATTTTGTACAGAAAGGTAGAGGTGATATCAATGATTATTTTCCTATTTTTAATAAATGTAGAAATGGAGATAGCATTGTCATTCGTTTAAATAAAGATTCATTATTCCGTGGTAATACACCACCTTTTGTTAAAGAAAAAGATGAAGTATTATTGAAAATGAAGATTGTAGAAGTGTTTTCTAAAAAACAACGTGATTCAATTTTTATAGATGATGCTAAAAAAGCTGCAGAGCAAAAGGCAATGGCAGATGCAAAAAAAATGGAAGAAGATAAAGCAATGGCAGCTGCTATAGGCAACGAAGACAAAGTTCTACAAGAATATATTGCGGCTAATAAAATTAAAGCTATCAAAACTACATCAGGTATGTATTATGCAATTACCGAAAAAGGCACTGGCGAACTGCCTAAAAATGGTCAACAATTAACTATGAATTATACAGGTATGTTATTAGATGGTACTAAGTTCGATAGCAATGTAGATCCTGCCTTCAACCATGTGCAACCTTTTACCTTTACTTTAGGTGTTGGCCAAGTAATTCGTGGTTGGGATGAAGGAATAGCATTATTACCAGTAGGTACAAAAGGAATTTTATTAATTCCTAGCCCAATGGCATACGGCCCATCTAGTCCAAGCCCTGTTATTAAACCAAATTCTATTATGCGTTTTGATGTAGAAGTAATTTCTGCAAAATAATATAGATACTATATATTTGTAGGGCATCCTCTTTTGGATGCCCTATTGTTTTAAAATAATGATCAATAAAAAATGAAAAAAATATTTCTTTTATTAATAGCCTGTATAAGTTGCCAAATGATTATTGCTCAAACCAAAGTAAAAATAAAGCCAATTGCTAAAACTATGGTAACCAAAAAAGTGGTGGTAAAAAATCCCATTGCAAAATCAACCACCAAAAAAACAACAGCTACCAAAGAAAATTTTAAAATTCCAGAAGGTGCAATTGTTTTGCCTAGTGGTATTATTTACAAAAATATTATTGCAGGCACTGGCACTTACAAACCTATATTAGACGATAATATTTTGATGCATATCCGCGCCTATGTTAGCGATTCTATGTTGTTTGATAGTTATCGATTAAATAACGACGAACCTGTTCCAGCAAAATTAATTCAACCACAATTCAATGGCGATATCATGGCAGTTTTCCCATTAATGGTAGAAGGCGATAGTTCTGTGATATTTGTGCATCAAGATTCTTTGTATAGAAACGGTATGCGCCCTCCATTTGCTAAACCAGGAGATATGGTTAAATATCAAATTAAAATGATAGGTGTAAAGTCTAAAGCAGATTATGACAAAGAACAAAAAGAAGCAATGGAAAAAGCTATAGCTGCAGATGAAGAAAAGATTAAAGCTTATATCGAAGAAAAGAAATTATTAAATGTTAGAAAAACAGCCTCAGGTTTATATTATCAAATTACAAAATTAGGCACAGGACCTAATCCAACTAAGGGTAGTCAAACAACTATGAATTACACAGGATATTTATTAGATGGTACTGTTTTTGATAGTAATGTAGATCCGAAATTTAGCCATGTAGAACCATTTAAATTTCCATTAGGCAAAGGTGCAGTTATAAAAGGTTGGGACGAAGGAGTAGCTTTATTAAGCAAAGGTGCAAAAGCAAAATTATTAATTCCATCTCCGTTAGCTTATGGACCACAAGCCAGACCAGGTCTTCCTGCTAATAGTGTGCTAATATTTGATGTAGAATTGCTAGAATTTAACTAAATATTTACTTATATAAAAAATATTATTATTGATAATCAATAATATATAAAAAATGTTCATAATTATTTTGTTAATATAAACAAAGTTGGACTAATATTTGCTATATCGAACTCGCTTTATTACCTTTGCTTTCCTTTTCGAAAGAGGAAAATCGGTGGTTCTATTCAAAAAACAACTTTTATTACACTAATAACTAACCAGCTTGCATTTCGCAGGCTATTGTTATTTGTAATAGTTACACTAAAAACATTTTAAAAACGTATTGTAAACATTTATGTCCACAAAGCTAATCAACAAAACCAAAAGACACAATTTTGGTAAAATCAAAGAGTCTGCAGAAGCGCAAGATTTATTGGCTATTCAGTTGCAATCTTTTCAGGATTTCTTTCAGTTAGAAACTACTCCTGATAAGCGTAACAACGAAGGCTTATTCCGCGTATTCAAAGAAAATTTCCCAATCACAGATACACGTAACATTTTCGTGTTAGAGTTTTTGGACTATTTCGTAGATCCTCCACGTTATTCTATCGATGAATGTATCGAAAGAGGTTTAACTTATTCTGTGCCTTTAAAAGCTAAGTTGCGTTTAAGTTGTAACGATGAGGAGCACGTAGATTTTGAAACAATCGTACAAGATGTATTCCTTGGTAATATTCCTTACATGACGCCTCGTGGTACTTTCGTAGTAAATGGTGCAGAACGTGTAGTTGTATCTCAATTACACAGAAGTCCAGGTGTATTCTTTGGCCAAAGCACTCACCCAAATGGTAGTAAAATTTATTCCGCTCGTGTGATTCCTTTTAAAGGTGCTTGGATGGAGTTTGCTACTGATATTAATAATGTTATGTATGCATACATAGACCGTAAGAAAAAATTCCCGGTTACTGTATTATTGCGTGCTATTGGTTACGAAACAGACAAAGACATTCTAGAATTATTTGGAATGGCTAACGAAGTAAAAGCAGATAAAAAAACTTTGGCAGATAACCTTGGTCGTCGTTTAGCTGCGCGCGTTTTACGCAGTTGGACAGAAGATTTCGTAGATGAAGATACAGGCGAAGTAGTAAGTATTGAAAGAAATGAAATTGTCTTAGAGCGAGATAGCGTTTTAACAGAAGATGCTATGGCAATGATTCTAGAAATGGGAGTTGCAAGTATTTTCTTACAAAAAGAAGAAGTAAGTGGTGATTATTCTATTATCTACAATACGTTAAATAAAGATACGACTAACTCAGAATTAGAAGCTGTTCAGTACATCTATCGTCAGTTGCGTAGCACAGATGCACCAGATAACGAAACAGCTCGTGGCATTATCGAAAAATTATTCTTTAGCGATAAGCGTTACGATTTAGGTGAAGTTGGTCGATACAAAGTAAACAGAAAATTAGGCGCTGGCACACCAATGGAAACACGTGTGTTAACCAAAGCAGATATTATCTCCATCATTCAATACTTAGTACGCTTAACCAATGGTAAAGCAGAGGTGGATGATATTGACCATTTATCAAACCGTCGTGTGCGCACAGTAGGCGAGCAGTTATATGCTCAATTCGGTGTGGGACTTGCTCGTATGGCTCGTACCATCCGCGAAAGAATGAATGTGCGAGATAATGAAGTATTTACTCCAATCGATTTAATTAATGCGCGTACTTTAAGTGCTGTAATTAATTCGTTCTTTGGTACCAGTCAGTTATCTCAGTTCTTAGATCAAACTAATCCATTGTCAGAAATTACGCACAAACGTCGTATTTCTGCTCTAGGGCCCGGCGGTTTAAGTAGAGAGCGCGCAGGCTTTGAGGTGCGAGATGTGCATTATAGCCACTACGGCCGCTTATGTACTATCGAAACGCCAGAAGGACCAAACATTGGTTTGATTTCTACACTTTGCGTACATGCATCTATCAATGATATGGGCTTTATCGAAACTCCTTACCGCAAGGTAAAGGATGGTAAAGTAGATTTTACTAAATTCCATTTTTTAAGTGCAGAAGAAGAAGATCAAGCAAAAATAGCGCAAGCGCATAGTGATACCGATGATAATGGTAAATTTATAGAAGATAAAATTAAATCTCGTCAAACAGGCGATTTCCCTATTCTTCCGCCAAACGAAGTAGAATACATGGATGTGGCGCCAAACCAAATAGTAGGCTTAAGTGCATCTTTAATTCCTTTCTTAGAAAATGATGATGCCAACCGTGCCTTGATGGGATCAAACATGCAACGCCAGGCAGTACCTTTGTTAAGACCACAAGCACCTATCGTAGGTACTGGGTTAGAAGCAAAAGCGGCTCGTGATGCTCGTTTGCAAATTATGGCAGAAGGCGAAGGTGTGGTAGAATATGTAGATGGTAACGAAATTCATGTTCGCTATAATCGTAATGCTACACAACGCCTGATAAGCTTTACAGACGATTTAAAAGTGTACAAGCTTACTAAATACGCAAAAACAAACCAAAGTACTTGTATGAACTTGCAGCCGAATGTTAAAAAAGGCGACAAGGTAAAAGAAGGAGATTTCTTGACAGATGGTTATGCAACTAAAGATGGTGAATTAGCATTAGGCCGTAACTTAGTAGTAGCATTCATGCCTTGGAAAGGATTTAACTTTGAGGATGCGATTGTAATTAACGAAAAAGTAGTTCGCGAAGATTGGTTTACATCTATACATGTAGATGAATATGAATTGGAAGTGCGTGATACTAAATTAGGAGAAGAAGAATTAACCAACGATATTCCAAATGTAAGCGAAGAAGCTACCAAAGACTTAGATGAAAACGGTATCATTCGTATTGGAGCGCATGTAAAAGAAGGCGATATCTTGATTGGTAAAATCACTCCAAAAGGAGAGACAGACCCAACTCCAGAAGAAAAATTATTGCGTGCAATCTTTGGCGACAAAGCTGGTGATGCAAAAGATGCTTCTTTGAAAATGAGTCCTTCTGTAGATGGTGTAGTAATTGGTAAAAAATTATTTAGCCGTGCTAAAAAAGATAAAAACAGTAAAGTAAAAGAAAAAGCTGCATTAGAAAAAATTGAAGCTATTCATCAAGAAGCATTAAAAGAAATTAATGTTTTATTGGTAGAAAAATTAACTACTTTATTAACAGATCATACATCTACAGGTATTACCAACAACTTTGGCGAAACTGTAATAAGTAAAGGCGCTAAGTTTAACGAAAAAACATTAAAAGGTATCGATTTCCAATCTATCAATCCACTAGGTTGGACTGGCGATAAGAAATTAGACGAAAATGTAAACCAATTATTACATAACTTCAATATCCGTTGCAACGAAGAATTAGGTCGTTACAAGCGTGAGAAGTTCAATGTAAGTATAGGAGATGAATTACCAACTGGCGTTATTAAATTAGCTAAAGTATATTTGGCTAGTAAGCGTAAGCTAAAAGTAGGTGATAAAATGGCTGGTCGTCATGGTAACAAAGGTATTGTAAGCCGCATTGTGCGCGCAGAAGATATGCCTTTCCTAGAAGATGGAACTCCTGTAGATATCGTATTGAATCCATTGGGTGTACCTAGTCGTATGAACTTGGGTCAGATTTATGAAACAATCCTTGGTTGGAGTGGATTAAAGCAAGGTATTAAGTTTGCTACACCAATCTTTGATGGTGCTACCAGAGAAGAAATTGATTTGCAAGTTAAAAATGCAGCGTTACCAGACTTTGGACATACTTACTTATATGACGGAGAAACTGGAGACCGCTTTGATCAACGTGCTACTGTAGGTGTTATTTATATCCTTAAATTACATCACATGGTAGACGATAAAATGCATGCTCGTAGCATTGGGCCATACAGCTTAATCACACAACAACCATTAGGCGGTAAAGCGCAATTTGGTGGTCAGCGTTTTGGTGAGATGGAGGTTTGGGCATTAGAGGCTTATGGTGCAAGTAACTTATTACAAGAGTTATTAACCCTTAAGAGTGATGACATTGTAGGTCGTGCAAAAACTTACGAAGCAATTGTAAAAGGTGATAATATTCCTAAAGCTGGTATTCCAGAATCATTCAATGTATTAGTACACGAATTAAGAGGTTTAGGACTTGAATTAACTTTTGAATAAAACTTCATAACAATCTGATTATCAAATAATTTTTAAAAATAAAACTTATAAAATATGTCTTTAAAAAAAGATAATAAAACCAAAACAAGTTTCTCCAAAATCCATATTAGTTTGGCTAGCCCGGATAGTATTTTGGATCGTAGTTACGGAGAAATTTTAAAGCCAGAAACGATTAACTATCGTACTTACAAACCAGAAAGAGATGGTTTGTTTTGCGAAAAGATTTTTGGCCCAATAAAAGATTACGAATGTTTTTGTGGGAAATACAAGCGTATCCGTTACAAAGGTATTGTGTGCGATAGATGCGGTGTAGAAGTTACAGAAAAGAAAGTGCGTAGAGAGCGCATGGGCCATATCAAATTGGTAGTGCCTGTGGTGCATATTTGGTATTTTAAATCATTGCCAAACAAAATTGGCTATCTCTTAGGCATCAGCTCTAAGAAATTAGAAATGATTGTGTATTATGAGCGCTATGTAGTAATCCAAAGTGGTGAAGCTAGTGGAATGATCCGTGGTTTATTAAACAAAAAAGAAACCGAAGAAACAGATTTAGAACTAATTACAGAAGATGAGTATTTAGATGTTTTAGATAAATTACCTAAAGAAAATCAAATGTTGCCTGATGAAGATGAGCGCAAGTTCATTGCCAAAATGGGTGCAGAAGCTGTGCAAGACTTATTATCTCGTGTAAAACTAGATGAATTAAGCTACGAATTGCGTAATGCAGCAGCGTTTGAAACTAGTCAGCAACGTAAAGCAGAAGCTTTGAAACGTTTGAATGTAGTAGAGGCTTTCCGTGAGGCAAACTCTCATCTACCAAACAATCCAGAGTGGATGATTATGCAATATGTGCCAGTAATTCCACCAGAATTAAGACCATTAGTTCCTTTGGATGGAGGTCGTTTTGCATCTTCAGATTTAAATGATTTATACCGTCGTGTAATAATTCGTAACAACCGTTTGAAGCGTTTGTTAGAAATTAAAGCACCAGAAGTAATATTGCGTAACGAAAAACGTATGTTGCAAGAAGCGATAGATAGCTTGTTGGATAATAGCCGTAAATCAAACGCAGTAAAAGCAGAAGGTGGTCGCGCATTAAAATCTTTAAGTGATGTATTGAAAGGTAAACAAGGTCGTTTCCGTCAAAACTTATTAGGTAAGCGCGTGGATTATTCAGGTCGTTCTGTAATTGTGGTAGGACCAGAAATGAAACTACACGAATGTGGATTGCCAAAAGATATGGGTGCGGAATTATTCAAACCATTTATCATTCGCAAATTAATTGAAAGAGGTATAGTAAAAACTGTAAAATCTGCCAAGAAATTAGTAGAGAAAAAAGAAGCAGTAATTTGGGATATCTTAGAAAATATTTTAAAAGGTCATCCAATCTTATTAAATCGTGCCCCTACGCTACATAGATTGTCTATCCAGGCTTTCCAACCAAAATTAATTGAAGGTAAAGCTATTCAATTACATCCATTGGTGTGTAGCTCATTCAATGCGGATTTTGATGGTGATCAGATGGCGGTGCATGTGCCTTTGAGCAATGCTGCAATATTAGAAGCACAAATCTTGATGTTGAGTAGCCATAACATCTTAAACCCACAAAACGGCACTCCTATTACCCTTCCTTCTCAGGACATGGTACTAGGTCTATATTACATCTCTAAAGGCAAGAAAAATATTCCTGGCGACCCTGTAAAAGGTGAAGGTTTAACTTTCTATAGCTTCAAAGAAGTAGTAATTGCTAATAACGAAAAGAAAGTTGATTTACATGCTTGGATTAAAGTAAGAGCCAATGTGCGTCAGCCAGATGGTAGTTTAAAAGTACAATTAATAGAAACTACTGTAGGTCGTGTAATGTTTAATATGCATGTACCAGTAGAAGTAGGTTTTATCAATGAAGTTTTAACTAAAAAATCTTTACGTACTATCATTGGAGATATTATTAAGTACACCAATATCCCAAAAACGGTTAAATTCTTAGATGAAATTAAAACATTAGGATTCCGCTCTGCCTTCCGTGGTGGATTGTCATTTAACCCTAACGATTTGATTATTCCAGAAATTAAGTATCAATTAATTGATGCTGGTAAAGAAGAAGTAGAAGAAGTTTGGGATAACTACAATATGGGTTTAATTACCAATAATGAGCGATATAACCAAATTATCGACGTTTGGAGCCGTGTAGATACCAAAGTTACGGAAACATTGATTCACGAAATGGCAGTAGATAAGCAAGGGTTTAACTCTGTGTACATGATGCTAGATAGTGGAGCGCGTGGTAGTAAACAACAGGTAAAACAGTTGGCTGGATTAAGAGGATTGATGGCTAAACCTCGTAAGAGTGGTAGCAGTGGTTCAGAAATTATTGAAAACCCAATCTTGAGTAATTTCCGTGATGGATTGAATGTATTAGAGTACTTCATTTCTACGCATGGTGCGCGTAAAGGTCTAGCGGATACCGCCTTGAAAACGGCGGATGCGGGTTACTTAACTCGTCGTTTAGTGGATGTGGCGCAAGATGTAATTATCAACGATGAAGATTGTGGTACATTGCGCGGAAATGTAACATCTGCATTAAAAGAAAACGAAGATGTTGTAGAGCCTTTATTTGATAGAATTGTAGGTCGCACTTCATTGCATGATGTATTAGACCCTGTAACACAAGAAGTAATTGTAGCAGCTGGCGATGAAATAGTAGAGGACAAAGCAAAAGCTATTGAAAAAGCTGGTATTGAATCTGTAGAAATACGTAGTGTACTAACTTGTGAAAGCAAGCGCGGTGTGTGTGCAAAATGCTATGGTACAAACCTTGCAAATGGTCGATTTAGCCAACGTGGAGATGCTGTAGGTATTATTGCTGCACAATCTATTGGTGAGCCTGGTACACAGTTAACATTACGTACCTTCCACGTGGGTGGTGCTGCAAGTAGTAGTGCCACAGAAAGCGGACTAGTAGCTAAATTTGATGGTAGAGTACAATTTGATGGGGTTCGCTCTGTAAAATATACCAACAAAGATGGTGTAGTAGAGGATGTAGTAATTACACGTATTGGTGAGTTACGTATTGTATCTGAAGATGACCGCTTATTAATTACAAGTAATATTCCTTATGGATCTGCTTTAAAAATTAAGGATAATGCTAAAGTGAAAAAAGGCGATATTCTTTGCTCATGGGATCCATTTAATGCCGTAATTGTAAGTGAAATTTCTGGAACTATGCGTTATGAAAATATCGTAGAAGGTGTAACTGTAAGAAGTGAAGCTGATGAGCAATCTGGTATGACAGAAAAAGTGGTGATAGAAAGTAAAGACAAAGGCAGAATACCTAGCTTACATGTAGAAGGTAAAACTAATAAAAACTATAACGTACCGGTTGGTTCTCATTTGAGTGTAAACGAAGGAGATACCATCCAAGCTGGTCAGGTAATTGTAAAAATACCGCGTGTTATGGCTCGTGGTAAGGATATCACAGGGGGTCTACCACGTGTAACAGAATTGTTTGAAGCACGTAACCCTAGCAATCCGGCTGTAGTAGCAGAGATTGATGGTGTAGTAAGCTATGGTGGTATTAAGCGTGGTAATCGCGAGATTATTATCGAAAGCCGTGATGGTGTAACTAAAAAATATCTTGTGCCATTAACTAAGCACATCATTGTACAAGAAGGTGACTTTATTAAAGCAGGTACTGCATTAAGTGATGGTAGTACCACACCTAGCGATATCTTAAATATTAAAGGATCGCATGCTGTACAAGAGTATTTGGTAAATGAAATTCAAGAAGTTTATCGCTTACAAGGTGTAAAAATCAACGACAAACACGTAGAAGTAATTGTTCGCCAAATGATGCGTAAAGTAAGCATTCAAGACCAAGGTGATACTAAGTTTTTACAAGAAGATGTAGTAGATAAATTAGAGTTCCAAAACGAAAACGATTGGATATTTGATAAAAAAGTAATTGTAGATGGTGGTGATAGCGAAACTTTCAAACCAGGTAGAATTGCTAGCCTTCGCGAAATTCGTGAAGAAAACAGTATCCTACGTCGTGCAGATAAAACATTGGTACAATACCGCGATGCGCAACCGGCTACAAGTAGTCCATTGCTACAAGGTATTACCAAGGCATCATTAGGTACATTCAGTTGGATTTCTGCGGCTTCGTTCCAAGAAACTACTAAAGTATTAAGTACTGCAGCTATAGCTGGTAAAACAGACTATATGTGGGGCTTAAAAGAAAATGTAATTACTGGGCACCCAATACCAAGTGGTACAGGACTTGCAGAATGGCAAAACACTATCGTAGGAAGCAAAGACGATTTTGAATTGATGCTAGAAAGTAGAGAAATGTTGGAATTTGACGATGAATAGTAATTAGTATTAAGTACTTAGTATCAAGACTAAAACAATAATAAAACCGCTAGTGAACAATAGTTTGCTAGCGGTTTTTAGTTTTAAGGGGGGTAAATTGATTTAATGCTATTTCTTTTTCAGTATATTTTTCTCACCCAAGACTATGTCGTTGGAAGAAATATTTTATAGTCAATATCCACCTGAAAATAATTCCAAATTTAAAACTAAAATTAATTAGCTTAAAGAAATGATAATCTACTAGAATGCTTAATTTCACCTACAAATTATAAATTAATACAAAAATTTATAAACATCAACGCATATATATTCGTCTAGCTTGTAAATAAATTTAAATATGAGAAACATAAATTTGCCTGCAACATTGGCCTCCGCAATTTTAACAAGTCTATTATGGACTGCCTGTACACCAAATGATAAAATAGATACATCAAAAGATACTACTACATTTAATAATCATTTAGCGGCTAATATTAGTACACCATCTACTGCTGTGCTTTCGGATGCTACAGGAGGTACAGTAATTGGGCCAAATAGTTCTTACATCAAAATAAAACCAAATTGCTTTATAGATGCCCAAGGTAATGATGTAACAGGTAATGTAACTATTACCTACTTAGATGCTTGTAAAGCAGGGGATATGATTTACAACAAACTACTTCCTATAAGAGGAACAGAAAACCTGTTGAGTGGTGGCGAGTATTTTGTATCTGCTACACAAAATGGCAATCCATTATTTTTAAAACCATTTATGAATACAGATGCTATATTTTTTGGCAATAATAAAACGATTACCAATATGCAATTTTTTGATGGAACTGCAGTTGCCAATAACCCAAATACTGTTGTAAATTGGACTAATAGCCTCGACTCTAACTCTATGGTTTTGGTATTTAATGGCGACTCTATTGATATTTCTGGCGATAGCCTAGGCTATTGCAATGCAGATAGATTTATTAGCAACCCTAAATATGCGTCTAACAATTTTACAATTAATGGTGCTACCGTTGCTAAAGGGTCTTTTTATGCAATGTGTGTGTACAAAGATTATAACGGCTATTGGCCATTATATATCAATGACGCTGGGGTAGTAAGCGGCGAACATATTCCTACTAATTTTCCTGTGCATTTTGTAGTATTTGGTATTTATAACAATCAATTTTATCGTGGAGAGTTAAAAAATATTACTGCTGTAGATGGAATGAATTATACTATCAATCTTACAGAAGCAGAACCAAGCACCAATAAAGCTTGGTTGAATAATTTATAATTTTGGAATAAGAAATGTTCTTGTTTTAAATTGCATTTTTTCTAAAATTAATTTCTTTAAATAGTACAATCATTCTTACTAAATCCGCTAATCAACATCAAGTGATTAGCGGATTTTTTTTATGAAAAATAAACATTAATTGGAAGTGGTCATGTGGATGGTGTTTTATATTGCACATTTAGATTTTATTACCAAATTATCCATTTGCCAAATCTCTGATATGTCAAATTATCAAATTATCTTTACCGAATGCAAAATATTGATTTAGCTATGGTTTTAGAAACCGTTTCCTTTATTCAAAACAAAACAAATTTTAAACCACAAGCCGGTGTAATACTTGGTAGTGGCTTAAGTGGCTTGGTAGAAGCTACAGATATAGCATACACTTTAGAGTACAAAGACATTCCCAACTTTCCAGTTAGCACTGTAGAAGGGCATGGCGGAAAATTAATTTTTGGCACATTGGGAGGTAAGAAAATTGTATTAATGAGT
>Ga0114967_10000550_pt1 | contig 32116 bp, 29 predicted proteins | sample M_130628_MF_Meta_FD_92639 | JGI IMG/M metagenome (GOLD analysis project Ga0114967, IMG submission 92639) | Freshwater microbial communities from Lake Montjoie, Canada to study carbon cycling - M_130628_MF_MetaG | ecosystem: Environmental > Aquatic > Freshwater > Lake | place: Lake Montjoie...
AAATAGGATCTAAATAAAATACAAATTGCTCTAAAGAAGCAATCTTTGAAACATGAACCAATTATCAAATCTGTTATCATATTCTCTATGTATATCAAACATTTTTTCATTTGTAAAAATAATATCTTTAACTATTGTTTGGTCATCTTTTATAAAATAATCGTTAGAAAAATAATAATTCAATTTATCATCATATAATTTGGCGTAATAATTTGACAAAAATATTGGCATTATAAAAAATCCACCTGCGAAACATGATTCATTATAATCTACACTAGGTTCAGAATTAATATTTGTATCATAATGAGATTTTATATCTTGAATATGTTTACAATATTTTAAAGTATCATTTTCTACACAACCATAATGAATACAAATATTTTTAAAATTTTTACTTAATAATTTTTCATTATTTGGCCAATTATTTAAATAAGCGCTATATAAATCATTCGGTCTATTCCTGAAATATCCAATATCACACCATCCATAATATATTGTTGAAAAATATTTATTATTTATAGTTTCTTGAACAAAAAATACTTTTTCATTCCATAACATATTTAATTCCCAATCAGTTTTTTTATGTAAATCCATATGACTCTTTCCATGATTCTTTATCCATAATTCTTTGAATTTATATGTATAAAATTCTTCTATTGGTTTGATAATTATTTTTATATTTTTGTTTCTTTTATCTATTAATGGTGATAAAAATACAAAAGATTCTTTGTTAGTATATATAACCAAATAAAAATTATTAACTATTGATAAAAAGTTTTTAATCCATTTTAAATATCGTCCAATAGAAAATTTAGATTTTAATATATAGAAACATGTTGAAAATGTTATAATCTTTCTATTTCTAAAACTTTTTATATTAGAAAAATATGGATTGGGAGGTATATTATAAACCAATTTCATATTATTAAATAAATTTATTATCTTTTGATTTTTAAAACTTAAAATTATTAGTATATTATAAACTAATTAAATATGAACTTGAAAAATTTACAAAATACAAGTGATTTCATATTGCTTATTTTTAATTGTAAAAAATATAATTATAAAGCTTTAAAACAAAAAGAAACATGGCTAAAAGATTTTAATTTAATGCCTTATTTTCATGTAATTGGTGAAACAAATTTAGATTCAGATTATAAATTTGATACAACTAACAAAGTTTTATATGTTAAGATTGAAGATGATTATAATTCTTTACCAAAAAAAGTTATAGCGGCTTATTCAGCTGTAAATAACGAATATATATTTAAATATATATTTAAAACTGATGATGATCAAGAATTAGTTTTTCCTAATTTTTTATCAACAATCCAAAATTTATTATTAAGTAAAATACCTAAAAGTCATTACGGAGGATATTTAGTAGATGTTGATAAACCTTATTTAAGTCAATATCATAAAATTCATCCTGAATTACCAGAAAATATTCCTGTTTTAAAAACCCAATATTGTAGTGGGCGTTTCTATTTTTTATCTGATTTAGCCGTTGAACAATTAATTAGAAAAATGGAAGAAATAGGAAAGGAATATTTAGAGGATTATGCTATAGGTTACAATTTAGATCCTGTTTTAAAAAAGAACATGTTAAATATTCAAACTAACAAATATTTTGTAGATTTTTTATAAATTATTAAGTATTATGAATTATGTAATGATTATTACACCGATGAATTTTTAATTCATTTATTGGTGTAAAATCTCTATTGAGATGGTCTTCTGGCTTATTCAAGGGTGTATAAAGTTTTTTTCTCTCATTTGTTTAATTGCTTTAAACATTTCTGCCTTGTCCAAATCTACCATTATTTTTTCATAATTTGTTATTTTCTTTTCAATATCACTATAATCTTCTCTTTGAACAACAGTTGGAGGTGTTATTAAAAACCATCTACTATTATTTTGTAGAATAAACCAAAATTTATCAATAGCAAATTTATTTGCTTCAACTGGTTTTTGTAATAAATGTGTTAATCCCATTTTCACATTTTGTACTAAAACTTTTATATAATGACCATTTACTAAATATCCAGTTGTAGTTTGACAACGAGATACTTTAATACATGAATCATCTATATTTTCATATGGAGGCATATTATTACCTGCGAACAATATTACATCCCAATTGTTACCATGGTTTTCAATAAATTTATTAAATTGACTTTTAAATAAATCAGGTTTTAAAAACTTTATATCATCTTCAACAATTAAAATATGTTCCAAGTTATTTTTTACCGCTTCTTGTAATAATTTCAGATGACTCATACTACACCCAATAGCACCATTTTCCATTTTAATTGCGTTGAATCTTTCAGCTTTTATACCAATAGTATTTAATTCTTTTTGAACATGTTCTTTACGATCTGTGCGATGCTCCAAATTAATGTAGAAAGCGTGTTTTATGTCTTCAATACCATTTATGCTACTCATAATAAAACATATATATAAATTATTTTTATTATGATTACGAATAAACATTTTTTTTACTGTGTAAATAAATGAAATAAAAAATTAATAAACACCTCCCATTCTAATATTAACAGACGCACTTGCCTTTGGTTTAGAAGCAATTATCCTTGAATAAGCCGGTGAAAATTTATTAATATTAGGCGGTATAATTCTTTGATCATAATTATTTTGTCTTAAAAATTCATTATATTTTTGAATTTCATTTAAGGAAACTGGATTTTCATTAACTATTTGATAAGAATTGTTTGTTTCATTAGTATTATTTCTTTCAAGATTATAAGATTTATTGTAATTATATTTAATTATTTCAGCTGCTTTTTTGACACCATATTTTTCAATCAATTTATTTCTCTGTTTAACATTTGGATAATATGGTATATTAGTCCAATCATTTTCAAGATGGTTTGTAACATTATTAGGATTCATTCTGTCAAAGCTATTCATTTTTTGAGGCGATTCTCTCAAATCATATTTAAAATAATTTTCATTTTCAGAATTTACTCCAGTTATAAATTCTGTTATATTTATTATAAAAAAATTAGGAGAATCAACAATATTTATATTATCAATTGGATTTGTAGAATCACTTCCAATTTCATAATTTAGATTATGTATAGTTCTTAGCCCATCAATTCCATTGTCATTTTTTGCTCTAAATGAATCATCACGATTGATTGTTCTAGAAACTCCGTCAAACAAATGAATTATATTTGGACTTCCAATTGGATAGAATTGACTTCTATCAATCTTTAAACCAATTCTTTGACAACGGTTTTGTAACACAGTATCTTCCATCCCCCAACCCCAAAAATTAGGATATCCATTAGTTGCTTCAAAATCAGACCCTTTTATGGATACTATTCCTCCAAGAGCATATTCAAAACCATAAAAATGTTTTACAATACCATGAACCGTTTCAAAATCAAATATTGTGGAAAATGGTATTGTGTCTATATCATTGAATACAAAGGTAATATCTTTATATGATTCAGGATATTTATTTTTAACAGCTAAAAATCCGATATTTTTTGTACCACCTCTATTAAAAGGTCGGTTATCACATTGATGAGAAAAATATAATTCGTAATCATTTCTATCATCCATAATAGTTTTCAAATAATTTGAAAAAAAGAATTTATGTTGAGGCCGATTTCTATATGGAACAATAAATATAATTTTAGGTACTTGATTTACTTCGTTAGACATATCACTTATGAATTAATATTATTTTTATATTATTAAAGTTACGAATAAACTATTTTACCTAAATAATAAATTTGTTAAAAATAGTGGGTTTTTTTATATCTATAATGAAATAAATGGATAGTATTAATGATATCAAAAACATATATTATATTAATCTTGAATTTAGATTAGATAGAAAAATTTTTATTGAAAAACAAATGGAGAATTTAGGATTAAACGCAAGACGTTTTAATGCTATAAAACATAATATTGGTTCTATTGGATGTAGTTTAAGTCATTTACAATTATTAAAATTTGCTAAGGAACAAAATTATGAACATATTTTGATTTTAGAAGACGATATACATTTTTTAAAACCTGAATTATTTATTAGTAATATAAATAATTTTCTTAAAAATCATAAAAATTTTGATGTATTATTAATTGCTGGTAATAATGTTGGAAATTATACTATTATAGATAAGAATTGTGTAAAAATACAAGCATGTCAAACAACAACTGGTTATTTGGTAAAAAATCACTATTTTGATAAACTTATTAATAACTTTGAAAATGGTGTAAATAATTTAATAAAAAACCCTTCATTGGAAAAATTTTATAGTATAGACCAATATTGGAAATCTTTACAATTAATTGACAAATGGTATTTATTAACGCCCTTATGTGTTTCACAAAAACCAAATTATAGTGATATAGAAAAAAAAAGAATGAATTATAATATTGATATGTTGATTCTTGATAAAAAAAAGTTTTCTTTCCAAAACCTTAGAAAAAGACAAAATTCATTTCCAATTTCAATGAATTCAATAATGTTTAAGAAATAAATTTATTTATATTTATTTATATTTATTTATATTTATTTATATTTATTTATATTTATTTATATTTATTTATATTTATTTAGAATTACAGCTGGAACTAATTCTTCCTTCATCTTTTCAAGTTTCTTAAAACATTTATTAATTGTAACTTCAGAAATTTCACTAATAATTTTAACATCTTTTTTAGAAACATTTAATTTACAAATTTCAGCAATAAAATATATTATTCCAGCGGCAATTGAATGTGGTGTATTTTCTGGCATTAAATCTTTTTTTTCTATTTTTATAGCTATAAATTGACATAATTTTGTTAACTCAGAGTTAATATTTAATTTACTACAATAACGCTCTATAAAATCTTCTGGTTTTGTTTTACAAAATGATGTTTTATCTTTATTATCCATATCTTTTTCCAAAACATTTAAAATTGTTTGTGCGTTTTTACATCCCTGAGTAGCACTTGTTACATCTAAATGAAATATAGTTGCTAATTCTTTTGCTGTTCTTGGATAATTGTTTATACGACATGATAAATATATAGAAGCTGCCAATAATCCATCTTTATTATCACCTCTAAATGTTTGTTCAAATTCTGAAATTTTTTTATGATATTTTATAGCATCATCTATTATTTTTTTTGATATACCAGCATTTTGAGCATATCTTGTAATTCTTTGAAATTCATCATATTGAGATTTCTCCTTATAAGGCATTGATTGCCATTCTGTATATCTTCTTATTTTTCGCATTTCATAAGATGATTTACCCATACATAATACTTTACAACCAAATGAGGATTCTTCTAATAATGGATTAATTGGCATACCACATCTGGTTGGATCAGAACCTTGATTATCATCAGCGCCGTAATATCTCCATTCAGGACTTTGATCTAGAATATCTTTATAAATAATACCACATTTATTATTAGTACATGTCAAAAATCCTTCATCTGAATATGCTAAGGATTGTTGACATCTCTCACAACATTCTCTATCAGCAATAGTTCTATATAAACATTCTAAAGGTTCATTTGATTTCTCAGGATTAATAATTTCACTATCAAATACGTTCCATAATTTAGATGTATCAAATGACTTTTCTTTATTCTTTTTGCTTCTTTCGTTGCTTAACATTTATTATTGTTTATTAATGGATAAAATAAATTTTTAATTCAATTTTATTATAAATTTAATTAGTATTATTTATTGATTGTAAGATTAAATCTAAGATTAAATCTAAGATTATATGTAAGATTATATGTAAGATTATTTTTTAAAAATGTTTTTTAAATTATAAAAGGTGTAAAAGGAATAGCTCCTAATACATCTAATCCAGGTTTTTCTAAAGTTAATTCTCCATTTTCAACCTTTTGAAAGTTGAATCCATGTATAACTAGAAAAGTACCATTTTTAATCCAAGGGCAATTTTTATTACATGAATTATTTTTAACATTAAAAGTCTTTTTTGTATTGGATAAATTTATTATTTTTGGTGTTCCTTTTGGTGCTGCTAAAGTACATAAAGGATTATTATTATTACAACAAGGTGAATTTTTACCTGGAGTATTTTGTATTACACCATGTTGCCATTCATCTGATGTCCCTAACCACGCTATAATTTGACCTGGTGATCCATTATTATTATTATGTATATGAATTGCGCTGACACCATTTAGGTGTTTATAATTAGCAGCAATATTGATTGATTCACCATCTGAATTTGGAGTAAAAGAAACATCAACATATTTAGAACTAGCATTAAATGATTTTTTCCTTAATGATGTATTATTTTTTTTTGTTTTTCTTACTTTATTTCCAAGTTTTTTTGTTATATTTAATGATTTCTTTGCCATAATATAATTTAAGAAAAAATTTGTATGACTTGTCTTTTGTGTTTTAAATAGGTTATATAAATATTTTTAAAAGTATTATATAATATTATATGGGAAATCAATTATCTAATATAAAAAAGGAATCATCAGATGAATTAAAACCAAAATCAATTTCTCAAATATTGGATTATATATCAACTTATTATATTGTTACAGCTGACTTTAAAAGTTTAAGAAAACTTTATGAAAAAGAATATTGTGATAAACTTGTCATTCTAACATCTGACATTGTTGAACGTTATTTCACAGATATTGAACTAACATATTTAGATCAAAGAATCAAAAATGGAATTGAAGTTAATGAAATGGATAAAGATAATATTATATTTTTTGATAGAGATAATCTTGCCAAATTAGATGTACAAAATTCTTTTAAAAAGAAAAGAATTTGTATAAGTATTGCTAAATTTTATATTAAAATTGCTCATATTTTTGCTGCTATTGTTACAACTATTAATCCTATTTATGTTTATAAAGATCAAGAAGGAAATACTGTTAGAGCTTCACTTGCTGAAAAAGGTAAAATACCAGTTAATACTTATAGAGATATTTATAAATTAAATATATGTGATAATCGTATTAATTCATTACAAAATAATTCAACAGAAGCTGATGAAAATGGTGATGTTTCTATCAATCCAAAAGTATGTTCTATGAATATTAGAGATGATGGTCAAGATAAAACATTAGAAGATGAACCTGGAATACCTGAATTACTTCAATTGTATTATGATGATAATTATGATTTTGAAACTGGAAAATTTAATGGTATGTCAGAAACTAATAAGAAAGTATTTCAGGAAGATCTAAAAATATTTTATAATGTCTTTACTGGTAATCCAAATATGCCTCCAAGTGTTACAAAATTTAGTGATATAAAATTGAGGGGTTATCATAGAATGCCTGGATGTCAGGGATCAGATCCTTTATTTGAACGTAAGTATAAAGGTCCTAAAACTAACAAATTATTTTTAGATTATGCTGAAAATATGAAAAAAATGATAAATAATACAAATAAAAATCAGAATGCTTTAATATCTATAATAAATCAATTATTTGTTTACACAATTGACCCACAAACTAACAAAAAACAAATTCGTGTTAATCCAGAATTAACGGAAGCAAGATTACAAGAAATTGTAGTTGAGTGTAGAGCATTGATTATAAAATTATATTTAACTTGTGAAGTTGATTATGTAAATGGTTTAAAAATGTTTGAAGCAATTGTTGATAAAAAAATATTTGATACCGCACAGAGTCAAATTGCTAATTTAGAAAAAATATCAGATCAATTGGTAACTTTAGATCAAGTTCCACAACCAGCTGAATTACAACAAATAAAAGAAACTGCTCAAGAAAAAATTGTAGAACAAAAACAAGAATTAGATAAGCAAATTCAAGAAATAAAAAAAGATGAACAAATTGTAAAACAAAATCCAAGTGAAGTTTTGTCAATTGAGCCGCCTGCTATTGTAGCCGTTAATCCAGCCGTTAATGTAGCCGTTAATCCAGCTGCTAGTGTAGCCGTTAATCCAGCTGCTAGTGTAGCCGTTAATCCAGCTGCTAGTGTAGCCGTTAATCCAGCCGTTAATGTAGCCGTTAATCCAGCCGTTAATGTAGCCGTTAATCCTTAAAAATAAATAATTATTATATTATTATATTATAATGAAAGGATGTCCTTTATATAATGGTCAAAATTTAGTATATACCGGTTCTGCTAATCCCTATGGACTAATTCTTAAAGGAGGTTTAAAAAAAAGAAGAAAAAATAAAAGAACAACTAACAAAAAGAATAAAAAAAGAAGAAATACTCACACAAAAAAAAGATATAATCGTTAAATTTAGCAATTTTATAACAACAATTTTTATAGCAAGTTTAAAAAAAAATATTATTATTATATATAATGGCTCAAACCAGAAGTATGACCCGTACCCGCAAGCAAATTTACCGTAAACGCGTTAAGAATTCACCGTGCCGTGGTAAATCATTTACTACTTGTAGACTAAGAAATGGCTGTAAAAGAACCAGAGCAAATAAAAGAAAGTCTTATTGCCGCAGAAGATCAAATCGTTCCGCATAAATAAGTTTTTATCATTTTAAAATTATTTATATTATGATATAAAATTATAATTATTATATCATTTTCTTTCTGGACTTTATAAAAAATAATTGTACAATTTGTATAACGAAGAAAAAATAACTTAAATATTTATCTTTAATTTATAACAAATGAAATATATGTTATTGAGTCTTTATTCTATTTTTTTATTACCAAGTTCAGCGTGTACAGTAGGGTCAAAATTTTGTATTAATTGTAAATTTTACAAAAAAAACTTTTTTACTTTTAGTGAATTTGGAAAATGTGCTAATTTTATATACTATGATGACAATTATAATTATTTAGTGAATGGAAAACCCAATTACAATCTCGACCATCTTCATTACTGCGCTACCGCAAGGAAATTTGACAATATGTGTGGAAAAGAAGGCAAATTTTATAAAGAAAAGAAATGATTAAAAAGTTATTAGATGATTCTATATTTTTTATAGAATCATTTTTTATATTTTATATTTTAATGGATAGTAAAAAAATGTAAATAATTTACATTCTACCAGCAGCAGCTGCTCTTGATGCGGCGGCACCAGCAGCAGCAGCGGCATTAGCAGCTTTTGAGGCAGCCTTCTTAGCATTCATAGCTGCTGATGCGGCTCTTGAAGCAGACGCACTTCTGGCAGCCTTGGCAGCCTTTGAAGCAGCCTTGGCTGCTGACTTTGAGGCACTCTTGGCAGCTGATGCGGCAGCAGCAGCCCCCTTGGCGGCAGCGCGTTTCATTGTGCGGGCAGCGGATGCGCCACGGGATCTAGATCTTCTTGCGGAACGAGACTTGGAAGCCATTTTATATATTAATCTTAGAAAAAATAATTTTTCTAAATAAAGTTTTTATATTATAATATTTCTAAATTATTTTATTTGTCTACCAAATAGTATCAGTGGAAGGCCAATACATTTTATCTTTCTTTTTAACATTATAAAGACTCCTAAATAATTCTAAACGTGCTAAAGGACAATTTGTTCTATATTTATCAATAGGATGAGGATTCGTTTTTAATTGTGCCTTTACGGCTTTATCATATATTTTTTGCCTAGCTTGAATTGCTATATATACAAAGAAAGCATGAAATGATAGAGCGCGAATAGGAACAATGTCTTTATTTTTATCTTGAAAATCTCTTAAATATTCTTCACATATTGCTAAACCTGAAATGTCTGCTAAATTTTCACCAGTACTTAAACTAGCATCCATTTTTATTCCATCATATGCGGCAAAAGTCTCATATTGTTTAATAACATTTCTAACTTTTGCTTCAAATTGTTTACGATCGTTAGGAGTCCACCAATTTAAAAAATTTCCCTTATGATCATATTTACTTCCCATGTCATCTAAACTATGAGACATTTCATGTGCCAAAGTAAGTCCTATAAAAGCTAAATTATATTCAATACCTCTTTCATCCAAATCAATAAACGGTTTTTGTAAATATGCTAAAGGTACATAAATAGAATTCTCCGTTGGAGTATAATATGCGTTTACTATATAAGATTGTTTCCCAACCATTTTAAATTCATACCAATCAATAATAGGAATATCCGTTTCCGATTTTTGACCTTCTAATTTAATCATTTGTTTAGTTCTCCAAAAAGCAATTTTCTCCAAATTTTGATAGGCTTCTCTATTTTTATAATCTAAAATAGGATCCTCACGTAAAATCTTTGGACTACCAACTTCTAAATTTATATTTTCTAGCTTCAATAAAGCATATTTTTTTGTTTTAGGGGAGAGCCATGTATTACGTTTAACAATTCTTTTATAAACTGCTAATAAATCGGATGCCATATTGTGAACATAATCAATATATTGTTGTTTTTTATTTCTGTCAATATATTCATTTGTTAAAAATGTATTAAAACAAATTGATAATCCTATTACTGGATAAATTTCTCTTGGGACCATTGTTTCTTGTCCTAATACAAATTTCCTATGGAATTCAAAATATACAACTCTCCATTCACTATGAAATCTCATAACTTGTCTAAAACAAATGTAAAGATAATAAGTTCGCCATTTATTACTTTTCCATGTATCATCTTTTGTAAGCATTTCCATAACACATTTTAAATAATTTGTACTAGTACATATAAATTTATTAGGAATATCTTTATAACCAATTATTTTCGCCATTTTTTCCCAATCAAAATTATATTTTTCTAATGCTTCTTGTTTAGAAACGACATTATATCCATTTATATTATCATTCTTTATAGAATCACAACCTAAAGCACTTAATAAATCATATTCACAATCCCAAATATCTGATGATTTTAGACCATGACCTTTTCCTAAACATAGATCAAACATATCATGAATAAAAGCCAAATATTTTTTTTTAAATAGTTTTTTATATTGAATGGTATCTTGATCATCTTTTGTATCTTCAATATAAATTTCATAATCATATATTGTTAGTTGTGGAGCAGAAATATTAGATATATAATATTCCACATTTGTATCATCTTTTAAAACATTCCAAACTATTGGTGATCCCCATGATATAATTTCATTCTTATTTTGTGATCCTAAGATTTCATAAATATTATTGGAAGCGATTTTTTTATCAATATAATCCACATAATAATTAATATAATCTTGAGCAGCTTTATTATCCAAATAATAGATAGATTCGTAAACATTTTTAATAGCAGTAGCTTTTTCAGAGTCATTATTTTTAATAAATTCTTTAACAATATCAATTAATTCATAATATACTTTTTCTTGTGTAACTCTAAAACTATCAACTTGTACATAATATTTTGTATCTTTTTTTATTTCTTTACTCTTTTGTTCTAACCATTGATAATTTATATATGTATAATAATCGTCTTTGGCTTTAAATTCGGTAGGAGAAAACGGTGTTTTGAAAATTTTAACTAGTCTTTTTTCTATATTAGTATCTTCGTTTTTTAAACTATGTTTGAATTCTTTTTCATATTCTTCTTCAAATCGGTTAAATGAATTAGCATGTTGTTGACAATAGTGTTTTAATTCATTTTTATTAAGTTTATGATTTTTCTTACTTAATTGTAAACATTTTTTGGTTCTATTTTTTATAGTTTTGTTACTTTTAGTTTTCATTATATATTATAATAATATTAGTTCTAAAATTAAATATTTTTTTATACAAATTAATAAATTAATGCCTTGGTTTGCGACCTTTTGTCAATTTTGACCTTTTTTTCATTCGTTTTACTGTCTTTCTATATTTATTCTTATTCTTTATTCTTCTTGTTTTTCTTTTAATTCTACGTCTTCTTTTTATAGTTTTGCCTCCATTAATTCCTCCATTAATTTCTCCATTTATATCTCCATTAATATCTCCATTAATTCCTCCATTAATTCCTCCATTAATTCCTCCATTAATTCCTCCATTAATTCCTCCATTAATTCCTCCATTAATTCCTCCATTAATTCCTTCATTTATATCTCCATTAATTCCTCCATTAATTCCTCCATTAATTCTTTGTTTTTTTTCAGGAGGTGATAAATTTAATTCTTCTACACTTGTTGGTGATTGAAATGGAGGCTTAAAAGGATTATTAGGCTTAATAGGAGTTGTATTTGGAACTGTTGACTCTTTAATATTATTGTCATTTATACCCAAACGCATTTCAATGTTCTTCAATTCTTCTTCCGTCTGAATCTCTTTAAATACGAATTCTCCGTCTTCAACATCTATATAACTTCCAAATTTGCCTCCAAATAAATTAAAAGAGGTTTCTGTTTTTGTTTGATTATTTTCAATTAAACAATCATATTCATCTTTGCCACCTCCTCTTTTTTTAAAATCTTCATTACTTTGTAAAGTTCTACTAGTTCGTGAACTTCTTCGTGAACTGGTATTTTGAGGTCCAGCAACTAATGATGCGTTCTGTTGGCCTGAGTTTGATAGATTTTGTGAAGTTGTTGTTTGAACTTTTATACCAGTTTGACCTTCTGGATGAGGTAATGAACTTTTTATACTAGAAAGAACGTCTGAAGAATTTGCTTTTTGATTTTCTGCCGTTATAAATAATTTTTCATTATCTTGATGTAATATATAATAAAATTTTTCTCCAATTTTATCTATTAAAGTAATTAAATCACAATTATTTTTTGGATTTTGCTTTATAAATTCTTCAATTATTGTTTCTAAATTTACAATAAATTTTTTTATTATTATGTGACAGTTTTCATAAACCCTTTTAGTTAGACCATTTTTGATTTTTTGGTTTCCATCTAAAAATTTTTTAATTTCTTCTATTAATTGGCTATAATATATACCTATATCATTTCCTAAATTAGTGTTAATATTTGTTATATTTTTAATTACATTATTAATAAATAATTGTACCTCATCTGAAATTAAATATCTAATTGTTTGTTCAGCATTAGCAGCTGTTATATTATATTTTGTTAGATTATGTACTAAATATAATGAATATGATATTGTATTAAAGATTTTTTCTGGTTTGACATATTTATATTTATCTTTATAATCACCGGAATAAACATTTGCTAATTTAATATCATTAAGATATAATTCACCGTCGTTGTGAATTTTTATCCATCCTGTATAATATCCCAAAGATGAATTAGCAGCATCAGCTTCACTAATTGTTGTTTCTACTACTATTGATCCAAATGATTTGTTTGGCCCATCTCTTTTAACATCCAAATCACTAATTGCCATAGTATTTTCTGGTAATTTATAGCTGACTTCAATGGGAAGTTTAGTTTCCAATATTGCTTTATTTTGATCGGCAAATTCTGAACTCTTCCTGAATAAACATCTATTATTTAACATTACATAATCTATTAGTTTTCCGTGTTTATCCTTAATTGGTTTTTTTTGAATTACAATAACTCTTTTTAACCCATCAATTTCTTGAGATGATTCAAATTCAGATGAAGATTGTCCACACATTAAAATGTATATTTTTTTAATTTCTGGAGGAAAATTTTTTAATGGATCATATGATTTTCCAAATAAAAAATCGGAAATTTTTTTATTATTTTCTTCAAATTGTTGTTGTTTATATTGGTTTTTTATAGAGTCAGATTCATCAGATAATATAAAATTTACTATTTCTTCTTTTTTTAATTCATTTAATTCATTTAATTTATTTAATATTATTAATTCATTTATTATAGAACCATCAAATGGTATATTTAAATAATCACATATTTTTTTTTTTATATATATAGAAATTCCAAAAAATCTTATTGGTGAATTAGCATAATCATGAGCTCTAATATCTCTAGAATTAGATGTAATTTCTTTAAAATTCATTACACCTCTCTTAACATTATACTTCAAAAATAATTTTGAGGCATTTTCGTAAGTCTCTTTTTTTACATAAACCGGATATGTATCTTGATTGAAAGCTAAATCCAATAAATGCTGATATACTGTTTTACCATCATTTTTTAAATCAAAATTCATAATATCATTAAAATGTTCAAACCTACATTGTTTACCTGATTTAACTGGTTCGTTAATTTTTTCAAAATACCTTCCCTTCTTCATTCCATTTCCTATGAATAAAGAATGTAAGTCCTTAAAAATTGGATCCTTTTCGTTTAAGTCATGTTCTTTTAAATAAATTATATAAAAAAACTCATATAGTGCTAGATCATCATAAATATAATTTATTTCTAGATTACTTCCCGCAAACTTTCCTGAAGCTAATACTGGACAATAAGGTGTATTTAAAACAGCACTATAATCAAGAGAAGAAAATAGACAAAAATAATCTAATAGTAATTCCTCTAATTCTTTTAATCCCTCTGCTTGAGAAACATCTAGTGATGTTTTAATTAAAATTAATCTTTCTAAAAGTAAAAAACTTTCTGCTAAAAAATATAAATCTGGATCATCTTCAGTATTTATTAAATCTTCATACAATTTTAGATAATTATTTTTAAATTCTTCCATCACATTCAACATTGATAATGTTAATTCTTTACAAGACTTAGTATTTAAATTATCCCTATTCTGGCCTTCACTACTTTCACGTTTTTTAGCATCTGTATTTTTTTTTGAATCTATATTTTTAAATGCATCATTAAAATATTTTTCATAATTATTTAAAAAAAAAATAGTTTCATTCCAAACAGGTTGCTTATCTTTTTTTTTGTTATTTTTATGTTTTCTCATTATATTTTTAAAAATTTGGCTTTCACATATAACTCGTAATGTTTTCAATGCTAATATTGTTAAACTAGCAATAGAAAGTTCTCCTGAAATTCCAAACTTAGCCTCCCTATTTCTCCAAATATAGCACATTTTTTCATCTCTTAAAGAATTAAATAAATTTAATTGGGGTATATCAATTTCAGTAAAACATTTTTCTGGGTTTGCTATAGGAATATCGTTTGATCCAGTTGTTTCTTTTTCCCAGTATTTAGTAAATTTTTTTTCGTAAAAATCTTCAATAACTGTTTTTTCTAATAAGGTAGGAGATTTCCTATTAAACTTTTCTTGTATTCTTTCAACTTTTTTTTGATTTTCCGAGTTGTTTTCCATATTTTGTATTATGATATTTACGTCTATAGGATTTTCCAAATCAGGGTAATTATTAAGGTCCTGACTAAAATTTGGATCAGAAAATTTTATATTCGGTGGAGGAGATTGAAATTGATTTGTATTCATAGACAGATTTGAATTCCTAGGTTGATCTATATCCATTTGTTGTTTATATTCGGTATATTTTTTTAAAGCATCTTCAGTTAAAATAGAATCATCCTTAAATTTAATTTGTTTTTCTATTTCATCCGGTTCTAAACTTCTTTTTGGAAGATTTATGTCAAAAAATCCCACTGATTCATTATAATCAATATATGGAACATTTATTGGTCGTTTTAAACCAATGTTACCGTAATCATCTTCATTTTCCATATATATATAATATTAAAAAAAATAATTGTTTTATTCTAAAACTATTAATTATAAACATTTTTAAATAATTTTTGTATGATTCTTCTTGTGAAGAACCAGAAATAGATTCTTTAACAATATTAAGATACTTATTATTTTGTATAGATTCGTAATTCATAATTATTAAAATGAGGATTTTCTTTAGTCCATTCTTTTATTTTAGGTTTTCAATTTTTTTACTTCTTTATAACATTTATTTTTTGTCCATTTTATAACGAAGTAAAAAAAACCAAATCACTTTCTTACTTCGTTATAGAAATCGATAATTTCCACCTAATATATATTATTCAATTTTTAACTTAAAGAGTCTTTAAGTTCCTTTTTAATATATATATTATTCCAAATTTTTTTTAAATATCTTGGTAATATAAATGGAATGTAATATGGATACCATGGAAATTATTAATTTAAATAAATTTAATGATGAAATTAAAAAATATAATGATGAAACAAATGGAGAATTACAAGAACTTTTTTCAACATGTAATACAAAAGAGAGTGATATAATAAAGGGTGGTGCAGGAACAAATACAAAATTAAATAAGTATTTTTTTATTATTTTGTTGCTTTTAATATTATCAGTTTTTACTAATAAATTTGTTAGAGAATTAATTTTAATTTTTCCACCTTACTTAGCTAGTCAAATATCAATATCCTTCATAAATCTTTTAAAAATGTTTATAATTAATAGATGCACTAATCAGATTCCAATATTAAATGATATGTGCCCAGCATATAAAGATTTATTTATTGAATTTTTGAACAATTTAGAAATCATTATAATAAAGTTTGGACCTATTCTCAAATATGGAATTGCTTACATTATTAATGGACTAGCGGTTAGAGATATTTATAATGACAGCAAAATATATTATTATTTATTAAATAATCCTGAATTCATAGATGATATTAAATATCCAGAAAATACTGAATTTATTGTAAATAAATATAATTATCCAAGAGATTTTGTTGAAATAATTAACTTAGCTATTAATGAATATTCACAGACGAACAGATATAAATTTATTCCAAAATATATAAAAAAGTTAATATATTTAGACAGAGTTATTTTAGAAGATCAAGGCGATAATGTTGAACTAGATAAATTTATTGCTATTAACGATGAATATGTTTATTTAAAACCTGTTTATACAAGATTTTATATTAATATTGGCTATTTATCTGTTAATTATATTAGTGAAGATCAGGCAAAAATTGAAATAAACAAATATATAAAAGATAGAACCGAGATGAAAAAAATATTAAAATTATTAGAATTAAGATTAAACTTTCCAGAATCACTTATACGTAATCTTTCTCAAACTCTAGATTATGGTTATAAATCAAATATATTTAAAACTATCGGTTATGGTGATATCCCTATAGGTATAAAAAATCTAAAACAAAAAAGAAAAGAGCAATGGGATGCTTTAAGAGTCGCTTTTCTCGAAGAAAGAAGGCAAAAAGAGGAACAGGAAAAAGAGAAACAGGAAAATACATCTTCACTTGGGGGTAAACTAACAAAAAAGAAGACCAGAAAATCTTATAAACTTGTAAAAAAATCCAGAAAATCCTATAAACTTGTAAAAAAATCCAGAAAATCCAGAAAATATTACAAAAAATAAATAATTCGTTATTTTTTATTTTTTATAATATTATTTAGTTTATTTAGTTTTTAATATATTTATATATTATAAAATGGGCAAACAATCAGGAGAACTGGTAAAAACCATAGGTGTAAGTAGTAGTGCCAACGATAATCTGGCAACAATAGTTTCCGTATTGCGTTATAATTTACCTTCATGCAAAATTATTTTATCTAATGAAAGAGACTATTTTACTATTGTAGGCGTCGTAACTGAGCAATCAAACGCAAATAATTTAGGTTTTGATTATATAACAATATCATCAACTATTACTTCACCTACATTACAGTTCAAAAGACTAGTTGTAAATATTATAGATAATGGAGTTACATTAGGTTTCCCTTTATCTGAAACTGACATATTAGGTTTTATGAATGTTGAATTACAAAAAATTATACAAGAAGCAAGAGATAACGCAATAAACAATAAATCACTTTATTATAAATTTAATTTTCCGCCAGCTTGTTCATTAGATAATTTAGCTTCAACAAATGGTTATACAACTTATGGATATCCTAAAATCTTCTTAGATATTTCATTAGAATATGTTGGTTAGAGAGAAATAATATTTAATAATACAAATAGAATATATTATTAAATATTATTATATATTAAATGTCTATTTATTTTTTAAATGGTTTGACTATTGATATAGAAAAAATACCTGATTATCATGAATTCAAAAATAATACGTTTAACCAACAACTAGATTCAGAAATTTGTCACTTGATACTAGCAACAAATAATCCTCACATTACAGATGATATGAAAGAAAATTTTAAAGAAACTATTGTTAATAATCTTAATGAAAATGATATTTTGGAAACAAAATTATATCAAGAAAGTAATATTGGTAGGTTTTATTACAAAAATGGCATAACAATTTCAACAAATATATTTTACAAGCTTACTAGTTTAAAACTATTAGGATGGAAACAAATAGATATTCAAAAATCAGGACTATCTATTTTATCAGGAGTTGCAAAAAATGCGAATATTAAAACACCAGTAATTGATTCAATAATTGAGAATTTTCATGGATTTATGTCCAATCTTAGAACTTGTAATAGCAAAAAATACAAAAAATACAAAAATATTCACTATAGATATATAAAAGTTATAATATATAATTCAATAAAATTTAATCATAAAAAATATTATAATGAATGGAAAGATTTTTTAAAATACGCAGAGAATAATTATAAATCGGAATGGAATGATTTTTTAAAAGAAGATAAAATATTGAATAAAAATTTAAAAAATATCTATCCTAATATACATTCTTTCTACAAAGAAATAAATATTATTAAAAATGAAATTTACAAAAATAATCACGACATTCAAGAAGTAATTACAAAATGTTCCTTAAAACACGAGAAACAATGTTACGCGGTATCCGAAAAATGCAAAAAAAGTATTTTGTTGCAACAGTTTATTGAAATAATTGGAAATCATATTTTGTGGATCATGTATAAATTTCTAAAACAAGAAGACATTTTAAAAAACAATTTTGTTATTCTTGAAGGCGATGGGATTTATTTTAAAACAGATGATAAAAGTATTGATTATGATGATTTGATAGTTCGTTTAAATAAATATATCACAGATGAGGTTGGATTTCAAATTACAACAAAAATGAATTCAATGGACGAAACTGAATATCTTTTGCATGATGTAATTGAACAATATCATAATTTAAACGACGTGGAATACGAATACGACGATGGTGACAGTGTGAATGATAACGATTCTGAGGTTGATGATAGTGTTGAGGATGACAGTGAAGATGACAGTGATTCTGAGGTTGATGATGATGAGGATGACAGTGATTCTGAGGTTGATGATGATGATGATGATTTTAATGATTTTGATGATGTTGTTGTTGATGATGATGATGATGATGATAATGATGATGATGATGATGATGATGATGATAATGATGATGATGATGATGATGATGATAGTGATGATGATGATTAGGAAGATGGCAGTAATTTATTATTCAATTGATGCGATAATAAAATAAAAGTTGATAAAATTTTTATAACGAAGTAAAAAAAATTCCATTCTAATGGAATTCCATCACGATTGTTAGTTTATCCTATTTTCTATCTTATTCAACAAATCTTCATTATATACTAACTTTCCTGACGGTCTATAAGTTTGAATAGGTGTATATTTCTTACTATTCTTTATTTGTTGAATAGGTCCTTGATTCACATTTGTATTTTCAAATCCATCATTATCTTCATTATTTTCTTCCTGTATTTTTTCTCCATATTCATTTACTACAATTCCTGTTTTCTTCTTAATTTCATTCCGAACATAAGATGGTACCCAATGATTCCATGAAATAAAAATTGTATTTGGATGGAAGTAACGAACTTGAAAACCATTTGTTTGTAATGTATCCATTAAATAAGCTATACATCCTGCTTGATCATATTTAGGAACACCAATTATTACTTCTGGAACCACAAACCAACAAAATTTTTCATGTATATTGTTTCGTGATGTTGTCTTAATTCTAACATGTATACGATTCAATATCTTTTTAAATAATTCTAATTTATTTAAATCATTTTGTCTCTTTTTCTCGTATAATTCATCTATATTGATTTTTTCTGAAAAATCTGAAAAATTCTCTAATGTAAAAATATTTGCCATTTAATTCAATATGAGAAAAAAAAATACGTTATTTATTTATTATTTAAATAATTATAATAATTATATGACTATTAAACATATTGTTATATCTGGAGGTGGTCCTTTAGGATTTCAGTTTCTAGGAGTTCTTCAAAAATTAGAAAAAGAAAATTATTGGAAAATTGAAAATATTGAATCTATTTATGGAACCTCAGCAGGATCTATTATAGGCACATTTATATGTTTAAAATATGATTGGGAAACTTTAAACAAATATATTATTGAAAGACCTTGGCATGAGTCTATAAAAATAAATCCAAACCAAATATTTAATTTTTATGATAAGAAAGGTATTTTTGATAATGATTTTTTTAAAATTATTTTTAAGCCATTATTAGAAGCTAAAGATTTATCTTTAAATATTACATTAAAAGAATTTTATAATTTTTCAAATATAGATTTTCATATTTTTACTTTTAATTTAAATAAATTTGAAACTATTGATTTATCCCATAGTACCCATCCTGATTTAAAATTATTAGATGCTTTACATATGTCTTGTGCTATTCCTTGTTTATTTATGCCATTTATTGAAAATGATTTATGTTATATTGACGGGGGTGTAAAACATAATTATCCAATTAATTACTGTTTAAAAGAACATCCAAATAAAGAAGAAATTTTAGCTATTAAATATTCCTATAAAACCGATGATGGTAAACCTATGAAAGCAATGGTAAACCCTGATTCATCATTATTTGATTTTATATCTGTTTTTACAATTAACGCAATGAATTATATAAGAGAAACTATTGAAAATGGCGATATAGATAACAAAATAATTTGTAATATAGATTTTAATCTATTTAATTTAGATTTGTTAATGGAAATTTTAAGTAATTTAGAAATAAGAAAAAAATTATTAGAAGCTGGAGAACAAGATGCTTTACAATTATTAGAAAAAAAATAAATTATAATACTGTATTTAAAAATTGTTCCATTGTTGTTTTTGTGGGTTTAGCATCATATTCAATTACTTGATTATCTTTAACTAACTTAATTGTTGGATATCCTTCAATATTATATTTATCCATCAATTGACTTACTTCTTCACTTTCATTTGTACAATTGTATTCTGTAAACATCAAATTATAACCATTTATACTTTTACCTTCATATTCTGATTTTAAAGATTCCCATTCAGGTTTTGCTGTTTTACAATGTGGACACCAATCTACATAAAATAGCATTAATTTTGCTGTTTTATTTGAGTTTTGATCTTTTGGAACATTTTCTCTGTTTGCGTTAAATGCTGTTTTGTTAGTTACAAGATTTTTATATGTATAATAAGCAAAAAATACTAAAAATAATATAAATACTATTAATAATAATGTTTTCCAATTCATTAATCCACTAAATCTATTTAGAATTGATCTATATCCTCCTGTTTTTGTAATATTGTAAGCTCCGGTAATTGGTCTAATTGTAGTAGAATTCATTATATATATTAAATAAGAATAATTTACATTATATTTTAAACGAATATAAAGTTTAAAATATAATATTCTTTATGATTGTTAGAGATGCCGACGGTAAACTAATTATTATTTCAAGAAATGCTTGTAAAACTGAAACTGTATATAATGAAAAATTATACAATATACGATTAGCATATTGTAATAAATATAAAAGTGTTTTTTTACTTAATAATATAAAGAAATCTCCTAAAGATTTTTTATAATAATTATTGTTATAACGAAGTAAAAAAATAAAAATTTAAAATATTTTTCTTATGACTGAGAGTATTAGAATTACCAAAAATGCTGAAAATACATAACTACATGTTATATTTGTTTTTAATGCGTCCCAATTTCCTGAAAACAAAGAAATATTATATTCATTTTTTACTTTGTTATAAAACATATTTGTTTTAGTTAAATTGTAATACAAAGTATATCCTAAAAGTGTAAGTATCATTACTTTCCCAAATATAGATGATATTAAGAAGTTATTAAGGGGCGTCATAATAAATAATAAAATAAGAAACATAGATACGCTTAAACATATACATGTGTTTTTTGTAGATTTTAAAAATTCAATAATCAGTGTTTTTACATTATAATCATTAGAAGAAGATGAGTTCATTAATTTATATTTATATTATAATTTTTTTAATAAATATTATATTCATATAATATAAATGTATAACAAAGTAAAAAAAACTATAAAAAATAGATCACTAAAAAATAAAACAAAGAAACACCGTATTTTTAAAAAAGGTGATTTTTATTCTGGTGATGGATTTTTAACAACAGTTTGGGGACCAAGTCAATGGCATATGTTACATACAATTAGTTTTAATTATCCAGTTGAACCTACTCAGGAACAAAAAAAACAATATAGAGATTATGTTCTTTCATTAAAAAATGTATTACCATGTGGTGCCTGCCGCAAGAATTTAAAAATGAATTTGGAACATCTTCCTTTAACAATGAAAGATATGAAAAATCGTGATAGCTTTTCGCGTTATATTTATAACTTACATGAATTAGTAAATAGAATGCTTCATAAGACATCTAATTTAACTTATTGTGATGTAAGAGAACGTTATGAACATTTTAGGTCACGATGTACTGATGAAAAACCTAAGGTATATAATTTCTCTTATAAGCGAGATAAAAATACGCGTAAAAATAAAGAAAAAGGTTGTACTGAACCATTGTATGGTAAGAGAGCAAAATGTATATTGAAAATTGTTCCTCAAGAAGAAAAAGGAGAAACGATGCAAATTGATAAAAAATGTATAAAAAGAAGGGAAGGTTAGCAAAACAAATTAATAAAATGTATAAGTATCACATGTAACTATATCACATTGTTTATCTAATTGTGAAATACATTTACCTGAACCACGTATTCCAACCTTTTTTGTATCAAAATATTTTTTTACTTCGTTATAATTATTAATATTTACTTGAATATATTTTTTTCCTTGACAGTAGACTCCAATAAATAACATCAGTAAACTGTCTTTGTTAGAAGTTTTTTTTATACGACTAGAAGCAATTATGCCATTAAATTTATAAACACCTTTTAATAGATCTATATCCAAATAACATTCTGGAAAGAAATCATCATTAACCATATCCCAATATCCATATTGTTTTAACTGCTGAAGCGGCGTATAATTTATTATTTTTTTTCTTCTATTGACCGCATATATTGAAACATCATCCTTTTTAAGATTTTTCTTATAAACATCAACGCCGGCTCTTCTTGCTTCATATAAATGAACCCATTTTTTATATGAAGAATCGCAATTATTTAATGTTGATTTCCAAAATTCATATGGATAATGTGCTTTCATATATGCTAGTTTCCATACAAGTTGAGCATATGAAAACGCGTGTGCTTTACAAAAACCATACCTAGATAAGTTTGATAATTTTCTCATAATATTTTTTTTCCATTCATTGTCATTTGATAAATTATCAATTACTCTTTTGAAATCTTCTATGGTTTTTTTGTCTCCTTTCGCAAATCCTCTCCTATATTTATCCGCATCTTCTTCTGAAACTTTACATACTTTAGAAATAATATCTATGGCATCATCATCAAATATAATAATATCCTTTAATTCTTGTAAACTAGTAAAATTGGTATCTATATTTCTCGCATCTTTAGCTGCTGGTCTGATAATAGACAAACAAACTGCTAAATCATATAAACTAGTGGGTTTGAATTTCATTAACGCAATTCTCATTAGAGGAGATTCAGCTAACGTAATTCCTGCGTTGTCTCCATTATGTAACATATCAAATGTTTTTTTATCATAATGGAATTCTTCAAAATCAATTTCTGAAAATTTATGTATTTCATACAATTGTGATAAACCACGACTAGATAATATATCAATCTTGAAATTTTTATCCTTTGCTACTTCATGTTTATTCATTTTAACTTGTTTTATTGATGAACTATTTTTATTTATTAAATTGTCTTCAGGTACACCATCTGGATAATAAACTATGCCTCCACAATGTAGCGAATAGCATTTGAATGTATTATCTAATTTCTTTTTCTCATCATTAATAAACTTTTGTGTTTCTTTTGGCATTAAACTTATTTCTTTATTAATATCATTTTTAGCAATAAATTTATGAATGCCAGCATTTCTTATTGCCTGTCTTAATGCTGATTTTTCGTGATAATGTACATGATTACTAATTCTAGCTACTTTACCTGGCCACTGTAATTCAATTTTTAAAAATACTTCGTCGCGTAAATTATGTGGAAAGTCTAAATCTATATCCGGTAAATTATTTCTATATTCATTTAGAAATCTTGAGAATTTTATATCATTTAAAATAGGGTCAATATGACTTATACCTAGCAAATAACATACTAAAGATGACCCACAAGAGCCTCTGGTAACATGTGGCATATTTTTTGTAATTTTTAGAATTTGTATTGCCTGAATAAGATGATAAAATAGATTTTTTCTTTCAAGTAAGTTCAACTCGTAATCTAATCGTTTATTGTAAATAGGCAGATTAGAAGGAAAAGTTCTAATAAATAATTTCTCAATATCAGACCTAGTTATTAATTGAGAACAAGGATTGCTTAAAGATTCTTGTATAGGTAATGGTATAGGTTTTAATTTTGTCATAGTAAGCGTATTAATTTTGATTAATTTAGTTACTCCGTTAAAAGTAGAATTAACTGTAATATAATTATATTTCCAAGGGAATATATTATTTGGTAATTTAAGATAATCATTTAATTTATTACATATAGCATAAGAATTTTTAGCTTTTATATCAATAATTAATCCAAACTTTTTAAGTCTATTAGCGTCAAGTCTTAAAACACGACCTATAGATTGAACAAATACTTTTGGTGATCTATTTTCAACTTTATCAAGGAATACACAACAATCCAGATTTTTTATATCAGAACCTTCTCTATGTTTACAAGCACAAAATAGAATAGCCTTGGATTCAGCTTGTTTAAAAGCATCATAATCACCAATGACATCTTGTATATTATTTTTTTCACTAGTATCAATACAAATAAGATAATCGCTAAAATATAGTTGCCACTTTTTAGCTAATTCTGTACATAATTCAATCATACCACACCATATAATTATTTTTTTATAAATAATATGAGGTTTTTCTACTAATTGTTTTGTTAAATAAATTATTTCATTTTGGTCAATCATTTGTTCGCATGTAAACCATTTAATTTTGGGCGGTACAATCACATCATCCATAAAAGAATCATAAATGGAATATTGTGATAAAATATTGTCATATGGTTTATATGACATATCTGGAGTGGCAGAGAATCCGATACATTTTGGTATTATATTTGTTAAAGAATTTAAATAGTGTTCATAAAATAATCGTGTTGTTTCATTTATAATTGTATGACATTCATCATGAATTATCAGATTAATAGGCACTTTTATTTTTTTATATTTATCGCTTGAAACTAGATAAGCACGATTAATAATGAGTAGCAAAGGTTTATTCCAATATTTGGACGAATTGACACTATTGTACCAATTATCTAGCTTATAATCTGAAAAGTTAAGAACATTGAATTTTTTTATAATTGATAAGAAATTTCTTTCTTTTATATTATTCATATTGAATTGTTCAATAAGAATAGATTTTTTTTCACAAATCCATAGGATATTACCATTAGGATACTTTTCATTATAATTTTTGATTATATTCATTGCTATCCATGATTTACCAGTTCCTGTCGCGTGAAAATGAATACCGGATTCAAAATCATTGTCTATTGATACTTGAAGAGCCTTGATTTGATTTGGTCTTAAATTGATTGATTGATTCATTAAATTATTATTGTTAACCCAATTTAGTAAGGCTTAGTAATAATTCAATTTTTTTAACTTTTCATTTTTATTTTTTAAACATATCTAAAAATATAACCGCATTTTGTTGATTTTGTTTTACCCCTACAATTATCACTTATACAACTAGAACTTATATGTAATTCTTTAGCACATTCTACAATTGAATTATGCTCTTTTAATATCATCATATTTTGGTCATATTGTATTATTTTTTTTGTACAATTAGACATACCATTATTAATTTTGTGTAAATTATTTTCAAGACAGGTTGCCCATTCTAAATTTGATAATGAATTATTTAATTTGTTACCATCTTTGTGATTTACAAATTCTTTATTTTGTGGATTTTCTAAAAAAGTTAAAGCTATTAAACGATGTAATAAATATAACTTTTTATTAATTGCTATTCTAATATATCCTGAATCATTTGAATAATTAGTTTTAATTATATTTTTATTATTTTTAAATCTTCCTAAATCAGATACAAAATAATTATTTTTACCCAAAATTTCAAATGGTATTTCCTTCCAATTTTCATTGATAATAGATTCATTATTTATGATATACCTCCATCTAAAATTATAAGCAAAATTTCTTTTATTATTAGCAACCGCACAAATTTTTGAACTGACAATACAAATGCTATTTCTATTTTTATCTCTAATTTTACTTAAATTATTATCAATTATCCATAGAGCAGCATGAGAAATAGAATCAAATTTTTCAATTATAATGTTTGATATTTTATCAATCTTATAAACAGGTATGTAATTAAGATTTTTTAGTATTGGTTTTTTATTTAATATTAAATGCTTATTTTGTTCAGACATTGTTGCCCATTCTAAATTATATATATGGTTATTATTTCTAACACTATCAATATGATTAACTGTTGGCTTATTTTCAGGATTTGAAATAAATGTTTTAGCAACTAACCGATGAACACTAGACGCAACGTTTTTTTTGATATTATTTATTAATGAAACCTTTAAATAACCTGAATATGTTTTTTGTAATTTCAATATTTTATTTGTTGTTTTATTCTTAACATTTCCAAATGTACTAACTTCATAATTAGGAAAGTCGTCAATTGTTTTCCATATTTCTTCCATTTATATATTATTATAATAATTGTTTAAGTTATAATACGCTAAATATCTTAAATATTCGTAATTTCTATCTTTGATAATTTTTTTTTCAAATAATAATTTTTATTATATTCTTTTTTCTTATCAGAAGATATAGGATTTTCTTTCATTTTATTTAATAATTCTTCTTTATGTGTCTCGTAATACTTTTTATTTCTTGTTGGCGCAGTATATTTTTTTAAATGAAGTTTTAAATCTTCATTTTCTTTTTCTAAAATCAATAATTTCTCTTTTAATTCATTGTTTTCTTTTTTTATAATATCAATATGTTCCATTTAACTTTGTTATTGATATTATATTCATTTATTTTTAAGTTTGTTTAATTTACATTCCAAAACTTGAAAAACTATTCAAAACTGGAACTGGCATGTAATCTTGATTAAATGAGTTGTAGTTAGGCACTTTTTTACAATCGAATGCAGGCTCAGGACACCTCGAGCACGGTGCACAAGGCGGACACTTTGTTACATCATTATTATCAGGACATTGAACAATTGGTTCAGGACATTTTGGACAAACAGGCGGTACAACTTGCGACTTTAAAATATATAAATCTTCTTGACCAAATGGAATCATACTTTTAGGAATACCTTTAGGTAAAGAGTTGGAATATGCTGATGAATCATAAGTAGAGTATGTACTTCCTTGAGGTCCGTTAATTGTGTTAGTATTAATATATGGATTATTATATGAAGAAGCATAAGGGTTAATATTAGCAAAAGCATTATTATAATCCGATCCAGTTGTGTTAGTATCTGGACTGTATTGATTAATTGTTGAGTCTTGGCTAGTTTGAGCGTCAGCACTATTAGAATAATATAAAATTTTAGAACCATTTGATAAAGTAATTTCAATTGCTTGATTACCACTTTGTAATGTAATTATTTTTGCTGAACCACCATTTGGCCCATAATAGGATTGAACTGATGCTGAACCATTACCACTACTATTAATATAATAAATATCAGTTGTACCATTTTTGTTAGTTATAACAATTGTATTACTAGTTGGAGTTTGAACTATTCTAGCTGTTCCACCATTTGGGCCATAAAATATAGAAGGATAAGAATTACCACTATAATGATTATAATTATCATAATTACTATTACCATTATTGCTGTTACTATTTTGATTTGAAGTATCTGAAGTTGAAGTTGATGATGTTGATGAATTATTTTGCGTAAATGTTACTTGGTTTCCATTAGCATCATTAGTTTGAAAACTAATTGCGCCTCCAGTTTTAGAATAATCGGTTAACATGGCTGTAGAACCATTTGGCCCAGTATATGAAATATAATTTTGAGATGTAAGGTGTTGACCTTGATCAGGTGGAATTTGATTATAAATTATTGCTGATCCATTTGGAGGTGTAACAGTAGCTACACTTAGTCCATTAGTATCAGATGAAATTACAGCGGTTGAACCATCGGTAGCAGTAAAAGTATCAGAATCATATGTATTACTTGAAAATCCTTCCTTTACTACATTATAAAATTTATTACCTCCTAAAAAGGAAAATAAAATAAAACCTAATAATAAAATTACAAAAACTATTAATAATTTACCTTTCATTGTATAATTTATAATGTGAAAAAACTTTTTTATAACAAAGTAAAAAAAATATAGAAACAAAATACAATTAATACTAAATGATATATTTTTTATAACAATTATAATAGAATCAGTCTTGTAAAAAAATTGATTTGTAATTTTTATATTTTAAAAATATAATAATTAGAAATGATACATAGTAATAAAAACTGGATAGAAGCTGTAATTATTGATGATGACGATAAAGGCGACAATATAGGCAATGATAAAGACAATGATGATGATAAAACTCCAATAAAAAATATTGTAATAAAAAAAGAAAAACTATTAAGAAAGAGCCCATCCGTTTTAAGTAAATGTTTTAATGAAGATCCAAATATTATAGAATTAGGATTAGATGAAGCAGGTAGAGGTCCTATGTTTGGAAGAGTTTATGCTGGAGCAGTAATTTTACCTAAAGATGATAATTTTGATCATTCTTTAATGAAAGATAGTAAGAAATTTCATAGTAAAAAGAAGATTGAACAAGTAGCTGATTATATTAAAGAAAATGCTATAGCATGGTCAGTAGAATATGAAGATGAAAAAGTAATTGACGAAATTAATATTTTACAAGCAACACAATCAGCATTTGCTAAATGTATTAAGAATATTTTGAAACAATTTACAGAATTAAATAAAATTATAAATAATGAAGATATACTTTTGTTAGTTGATGGTAATTATTTTAAACCCTTTACAACTCTAAATAAAACAAAAACAAAAATGGAAACATTAAAATATCAATTAATTGAAGGCGGTGATAATAAATATACATCTATTGCGGCAGCTTCTATATTAGCTAAAGTTGAAAGAGATAAATATATTGAGAAACTTTGTTTAGACAATTCTGAATTAATAGAACGTTACGGAATAGATTCAAATAAAGGTTATGGGTCAAAAAAACATATGGATGGTATTAAACAATATGGAATTACTAAATGGCATAGAAAAACATTTGGAATATGTAAGGAATTTGCTTAATTTTCCTTTACTTCTTTGAAACATAATAATAATTTTTTTTTACTTCTTTATATATTATATAAATAAAATGGTAAAAATATTAGTTTTTGATACTGAAACAACAGGTTTACCACCATTTCAAGTAAATGAAGATAATTTTCCTCCTATAAAAAATGGAAATAAATGGGAAACTTGGTCAGAATTTAACAGTCGTTTAACTGAAATTTTAAATGAGAGTAAATTAGAAAAAGAAATGTTAGATAAAGAGCCTGAATTATTACAGAATTATAAGGATTCATGGCCATATATTGTTCAACTTAGTTATATTTTTTTTGATACAAAAAATAATGAAACAATCGTAAAAGATATTTATATAAATCTTCCCGAAAGATTTACTACTGAGGAATATTTGTCTCAAGCACATAAAATTACTAAAATGGCTATAGAATCTGGATTACAAAATATGGAGTCAAGATTGGATATGGATAAAGCTCTTAATGAATTCATTGATTATTTTAATAACGCAGATGTAGTGACTGGACATAATGTTACTTTTGATATGAATATGTTATTGGCTGAATGTGCCAGAACAGAACAAAAAGATTTGTTTGATGTCTTGATTTCATCAAGAGATAAATTTTATTGTACAGCATGTAAAGCAATTAATAGTGTAAAAATATGCTACACATATAATTGTAATAAAAATCCGCCAATTTATAAAATGCCTAGATTAAATCAAGCATATTTCAGAATGTATGGATATGCTCCAAAAGAAGAAGCTTTACATAATGCTTTAATTGATGTTGTAGCGTGCTTAAGAGTTTTTTATCGTTTATGGTTTCAAGGACTTCATTTTGATGAAAATCAAGAAGTACCAGTCTGTGGAATAGGAGAACCAGATATATATTTTATTTTGAAGGATTTAAATCCTATAAATCCAATTGTTAAAATTATAAACGAATTTACTCCTAATGGGATTAATCCTGAAGGTTTAGGTGAAACTGGATTAAAAATATGTGATCAAATAGATAATGATTTATTGGAATCGCAAATGACAGGAAAAAGTATTCAAGAAATAAAAAATGAAAATAATGAAAAAAGCAGATTAGGAAGATATAAAAGAATAACTGGAATAAAATATGTAAGTTTCCCACCCAAAAAAGCAGGTTCTAAAAAAAAATCTTTAAAAAAGTCAAAAAGAAAATCTAAAAACTCAAAAAGAAAATCAAGGAAATATCGTAACAAAAAATAAACATTTTTAAGCAGAACACATTTCACAAATTTCTTCCTGTTTTTTTATATTTTCAGGTTCAATTGTAAACTGTTGTGCTTGATGTTTAGCCTTTCGTCTTAAATAATATATACCAGTTTTTAAACCTTTGTTCCAAGCATAAAAATGCATAGAAGTTAATTTATTATATACTGGATCTTCCATCCATAAATTGAGACTCTGACTTTGACAAATAAACGCACCTCTATCAGCTGCCATATCAATTAAATGTTTCATAGGTATTTCCCAAACTATTTTGTATTTATCACGAATATGATCAGGAATGTTAGTTAGTTGTTGAACTGATCCCTTATTAGCAATAATATTATTTTTAATTTGTTCATTCCATAAACCTAAATTAATTAATTCTTTCATTAAATATTTATTAACAACAACAAATTCTCCTGCTAAAGTTCTTCTAGAATAAATATTACTAGTTAAGGGTTCAAAACATTCATTGTATCCTAAAATTTGAGATGTTGACGCAGTAGGCATAGGAGCCACAAGTAAAGAATTTCTAAGTCCATTTTCAATAATAGATTGTTTTAACTTTGCCCAATCATAACGGTTACTTGGTTCTTTAGACCACATATCAAATTGAAGAATTCCTTTAGAAGCAGGAGAACCTTCAAAGGAAGTATAAGATCCAAGTAAGTTTGATTCTTCTCCTCTAATTGATAAACAATCATATTCTTCTTCTGGTATAAAATTCATAAAAGCAAATCTATCTTTTTTTACTAATTCTTTCAAAATTTTAGTTCTTTGTAAAGCTATTTCATTACTTTTTTCTAAAGCAGCATGATAAATTGTTTCAAAAATATTGGTGTTTACTTCTTTAGCTAGCTCAGAATGAAATGGTATATCCATTAAAATAAAAGCATCTGCTAATCCTTGAACACCAATGCCAATGGGTCTATGTCTCATATTACTTCTCTTTGTTTTTTCAGTTGGATAAAAATTAATATCTATCACTTGATTTAAATTGTTAGTTACAACTTTTGTTATTTCATGAAGCTTATCGTAATCAAATTGTTTTGTTTCTTCGTTTACAAATGCTGGTAATGCGATTGATGCTAGATTACAAACAGCGGTCTCTTTATCGTCTGAGTACTGCACTACTTCACTGCATAAATTTGACGATTTAATAGTTCCTATATTTTGTTGATTAGATTTTTTATTACAAGCATCTTTATAAAGAATATAAGGTGTTCCTGTTTCCATTTGTGCGTCAAGAATTGCGAACCATAAATCACGTGCTAGAATAGTTTTTCTAGCTTTCCCTTCATTTTCATATTTTTCATAAAGATTTTTAAATTGTTCACTATAAACATCAGATAACCCAGGACATTCATGAGGACAAAATAAAGACCATTTACCATTTGGTTCTTTTACTCTTTCCATAAATAAATCAGAAATCCACAAAGCATAAAATAAATCACGTGCTTTTAATTCTTCATCGCCATGATTTTTTCTAAGCTCTAAAAATTCAAAAATATCGGCATGCCAAGGTTCTAAATAAATAGCAAACGA
>Ga0114967_10000551_pt1 | contig 31985 bp, 17 predicted proteins | sample M_130628_MF_Meta_FD_92639 | JGI IMG/M metagenome (GOLD analysis project Ga0114967, IMG submission 92639) | Freshwater microbial communities from Lake Montjoie, Canada to study carbon cycling - M_130628_MF_MetaG | ecosystem: Environmental > Aquatic > Freshwater > Lake | place: Lake Montjoie...
ACTGATAGTATTCCAACCACATATAAGCAAATTATGTGGTTGAAGTCTGGTTCTTGGACTGGATTGGGTACTGATGCTTGGTTATTCAACTATGGTGTTGGTATTGGATCTACTCAATTCCCATCAGGAACTAGACTTGCCGTTGGTAATGTTCAATTTACACAAACTGATTTAGCAGTTGTAAAAAATATTAATGCTACCGGCGTGATTACTGCCACTAAATTTGATGGTAGTGTTGGTCTTGCTTCAACTGCAACTAATATTGGTGCTGGAAATACTGGATCATTGCCTTATCAAAATGCACCTGGAATCACATCTTTCTTAAGTGGTGCATCAGCTAATAATAAAATTTTACTTTATGATTTAAATAATAATAAACCTTATTGGGGCGATGTAAGTGCAGCATCAGGTGCTTTTAGTGGCATTACAGTAAGAGATGAAGGTACTACTGTAGGTACTTCTGGTAGCATAACAACATTGAATTTTGTTGGATCAAATATTGTAGCAACTGCTACTAGTGGTGCTAGTGGTATTGCTACCATTACAATATCTGATACTCTTGTAGGAACATCATTAAGTATTTCTGGCATTTCTACACTAGGAACTATTCAGATTTCTTCTGGTATTGTAAGTTCTACATCTGGCATTGCTGTTACTTTTATAGGCAACTTAACCGGAACAGCATCTTATGCAACTACTTCTGGAATAGCAACGAATATTGCTAATGGTTCTACTGGTAATGTTCTTTATCAGTCTAATGCAAATACTACAGCATTTGTTACTAATGGAGATCCTGGACAAGTATTACTCTCCAATGGTAGCGGTACTCCTTACTGGTCTAATGTAAGCGCAGCATCAGGTTCTTTTGGTGGCATTAGTGTTCAAGATGAAGGTACTCAAGTAGGAACTGGAAGTAGTATTGTAACATTAAATTTTGTTGGATCAAATATTAGAGCAACTGCTACTACTGGTGCTAGTGGTATTGCTACTATTACAATATCTGATAATTTAGTAGGAACTGCACTGAGTATTTCTGGTTCTATTGGTATTGGGACCACAAATCCAACATCAAAACTTTGGGTCAATGGTGATGGATATTTTGTTGGAGTATTAACTGCTAATAGAATTTTTAGTAGTACTTATGGTGAATTTGTTGGTGGATCAATTAGTGGTACTAATTTAGTAGGTACTTCATTAAGTATCTCTGGTATTAGTACTTCATCAGAATTCGTAGGTGGTGGAAGTGATTTAAGAAATCTATCAGGAACTCATTTAGTATCATATGCTTCTGCTTCTGATATTTCAAATTCTGCATTAAGTATTGCTGGAATTTCTACTTACACTCAAGTAGGAATTCTTACTGGTTCTTTTGCTGTTGATGCTAATGATAATTTTGGAAATCCAGTAGCAACAAGTGCCGATGGAAAAACTATTATTGTCGGTGCTGCTGCTGATGCAATAGGTGCAACATCAGGGACTGGTATTGCTTATGTCTTTGACCGTATAGGTAATTCCTTTAATCAAGTAGGAATTCTTACTGGTTCTTTTGCCGTCAATTCTAATGATGCTTTTGGACTCTCTGTTGCAACAAGTGCCGATGGAAAAACTATTATTGTTGGTGCTCCTCAAGATGAAATAGGCGCAAACAGTTTCTCTGGTATTACTTATGTATTTGATCGTATAGGTAATTCCTTTAATCAAGTAGGAATTCTTACTGGTTCTCTTGCTGGTGATTTTGGTGATTCTTTTGGGCAAGCAGTAGCAACAAGTGCTGATGGAAAAACTATTATTGTCGGTGCTACTGGGGACAATATAGGTGCAAACTTTGCTACTGGTATTGTTTATGTATTTGATCGTATAGGCAATTCCTTTAATCAAGTAGGAATCTTAACTGGTTCTTTTGCCGTTGATAATTTTGATAATTTTGGAAAAGCAATAGCAACAAGTGCCGATGGTAAGACTATTATTGTTGGTGTTCCTAGTGATGAAAATACAGGAAGTGATCGTGGACTTGTTTATGTCTTTGATCGTATAGGTAATTCCTTTAATCAAGTAGGAATTCTTACTGGTTCTCTTGCTGTTAATAATTTTGATGCTTTTGGACAAGCGGTAGCAACAAGTGCTGATGGAAAAACTATTATTGTTGGTGTTCCTAACGATGAAATAGGTGCAACCGCTGGAACTGGTGTTGTTTATGTATTTGATCGTATAGGTAGTTCATTTAATCAAGTAGGAATCTTAACTGGTTCTTTTGCTGTTGATGCTGGTGATGGTTTTGGAACTTCAGTAGCAACAAGTGCAGATGGTAAAACTATTATTATTGGTGCTTCTGCTGATGAAACTGCCGGAAGCGGTGGAACTGGTATTGTTTATGTATTCAAACGTCAGGGAAACTCATTCAATCAAGTAGGAATTCTTACTGGTTCTTTTGCCGTTGATAATTTTGATGCTTTTGGAAAAGCAGTAGCAACAAGTGCTGATGGTAAAACTATTATTGTCGGTGCTTCTTTTGATGAAATAGGCGCAAACAGTTCCTCTGGTATTACTTATGTATTTGATGAAGTTAGAGATACTTATGTTTACTCTGGACCCACTGGTAATATTGGTATTGGAACCACAAATCCAACATCCAAACTTTGGGTTAATGGTGATGGATATTTTACTGGTGTAGTTACGGCCACTAAGTTTTATGGAACAATTGATGCTACTGCCGCATCTACTCTTAATGTTGCTTTTGCATCCACAGCAGGTATTGCAACTTATACATCAGAATGGGTATTGGGTTCGAATGGATCTTCTGACTATACTTTTACTGGACCTGGTTTTACTGGTGCTGTAAGTGATCCAACATTATATTTGTCTAGAGGGCAACAATATAAGTTTACGAATACGATGGGAATGCACCCATTTAGAATACAAAGTACTGCAAATGGATCTGTAGGAACTCAATATAATGATGGAATTGTGAATAATGATGTTTCTAACGGAACATTAACTTGGAATGTACAATTTAATGCACCGAATCTTTTATATTATCAGTGTACTGCTCACGGAGGTATGGGTGGTAAGATTTATATTATTGATGCTGGAATTGGAACAGATATAAGTATTAATACTAGTGGTATCATCACTGCAAATAGTTTTAGGGGTGATGGATCTCAACTTACTGGATTAACTGCTGGAGTTTCTATATCAACAAACACCACAAACCAAACACAATACCTAACTTATGTAACTGGAACTGGTTCTACTGCAGGATTTGGTATAACCACAACTGGTCTTGTATTCAATCCATCTACTGGTAATCTTGGCATAGGAACCACAAATCCAACATCAAAACTTACAGTTCAAGGTAATGTTCTGATTAGTGGTATTACAACTTCTGGTATTACTAGAATTAGTTCTTCAATAGTATCACCGAATGACACTAAACCAGTTGCAACACTTGAAGCAGTTGGGGCATCTACCGATTATGATATTGCGATTGTTCCAAAAGGAACTGGGGCAATTGTTGCAAATATTCCTGATGGTACTGCTACTGGTGGAAATAAGAGGGGAAATAATGCTGTTGATCTTCAACTAAGTCGTGGAAATGCAACTCAAGTAGCATCAGGAAGATCCTCCTTTATTGGTGGTGGTATTAATAATACTACTGGAGGTACTGGTGCTGTTGTGTGTGGTGGAGAAACAAATAATACTGGACTATTTTCATATAGTGCGATAGTTGGTGGACAAAATAATATAAACAGTGGGGGAGGTTATTCTTTTATTGGTGGTGGATATAATAATACATCACAAACTGATTATGTTGTTATTGGTGGTGGCAATGTAAACATTGCGCTTGGGCAATATTCTTCAATTTTAGGTGGTTCTAATAATAAGGCAGAATCAACATATTCTTCTGTTTTGGGTGGATATTATAATTATGCCAAGAAAAATTATTCATCCGTTATTGGTGGATATGGTGCAAATACTAGAAATACGTATGGAGCAGTTGCATTTGCCGGAGGAAATACTACCTTCGGAACTGGATCTGGTGCTGGTAAACAGCAAGCAAGATTTGCAATTTTATCAAAAGAAACCACTGATGCTACTCCAAGTACTCTTACTGCTAATGGTGGTACATATGATGGAGATAATGTACTTGATATACCAGGAGCCACTGCGTATCTTGTTAAAGGATCTGTAATTGCATATGCAGTATTTGCTGGAACTGGTGATACTCGTGCTTGGGAATTTACTACAGTAATCAAACGTCAATATGGAAGTCCTTCTCTTGTTGGAACTCCAATTATTAATGATATTGCATATGATTCTGGTGCTTCTGGGTGGAATCTTTCTATTACGGCAGATTCTGGTACAAATTCATTAAAAGTTGAAGTTACTGGTCAAGCATCAACTACAATACGATGGGTGACTAAGATTGACTCAACTGAGGTTGCGTTCTAATAAATAGTCAATAAAGTAATAGTCTAATAAAACTCCCACCAATTCCGTAGAATCCAATGGCAATCGCATTTAATAATCAAAATAACAGCATTGGACTAGGATCTATAAGTAGTGGAGGATTCACTACTTCAATCACGGTTAATAGTATTGGTGTTGGCATAGGAACCACAAATCCAACATCTAAACTTTGGGTTAATGGTGATGGATATTTTGTTGGAGTTGTTACTTCTAAAGGTTTCTATGTTAATGGGGAATTAATTGGTCAGGGTGGGATAAGTGGTACTAATTTAGTAGGTACTGCATTAAGTATTTCTGGTATTTCTACATTCTCTAATGGACCAGTTCTTATAGGTGGTGGAACTTCTACCGGAACTTCAGGGCAAGTTTTTCAGGTTTCTGGTATTAATAGTAGTGTTTATATTGGTGGTAATCTAGGTATTGGAACAACAAATCCAACATCAAAACTCTGGGTCAATGGTAGTGGATATTTTATCGGAAGCGTTACTTCTGAGCAAGGTTTTTATGTTAATGGAGAATTAATTGGTAATAGCATTCTTGGTACTAATATTGTAGGAACTTCTCTGAGTATCTCTGGTGCTTCTAACTTAGGTGAAACTAGAATTAGAAGTACAAATAAACTGAGATTTGGTGGAACTGGATCGGCAAGTAATTTCTATATACAATATAATTCGACCACAAGTAGTCTAGATTTTATAGCAGAATAATATGACAATTGTAGGAAGAATCAATCAATATGCATCACTGAATGTATCGGACCAAGTTAGTGAAGTTGGTTATAGTACTGTTTCTATAGGACAAAGTTCTTTTATAACTCCAGGAACTTTTAGTTGGACTGTACCTACTGATATTACTTCTATCAGTGTAGTTACTGTTGGTGGTGGTGGTGGTGGAGGTGGTGCAGGTGGATCTGCCGGTAAAGGTGGTGGAGGAGGTGGTGCTCTAGCATATGTGAATAGTATTTCTGTTACTCCTGGTGAGACATTAACAGTTGGAGTTGGAACAAGTGGACAACCAGGAATTGTTCCTACAAGCACGGCAAGCGCAGGTGGAAATAGTTATGTGAAGAGGGGAGCAATTTCTCTTGTAGAAGCAGGTGGTGGGAAAAAAGGAAATGATACCATTTTAGATGGTAATAATAATGGTGGCGCTGGTGGAACTGTAATTGTTGGTTCTGGTGGTAGAGGTGGTAATGGTGGTAATGGTAATAGTGGCGGTGGAGGCGGTGGTGGCGGTGCTGGTGGATATAGTGGTAATGGTGGTAATGGTAATACTTTTGGTGGTGCTGGTGATAATGGAATCGGCGGCGCCGGTGGTGGTGGGGGAGGAGGTAATACAACCACATCCGGTGGTGGTGGTGTTGGAATACTAGGAGAAGGAGCAAGTGGTGCTGGTGGATTGTCTGAGACTCCTGGTAATGGGGGTAGTGGTGGTCAAAATGGTTCAAATACTGGAAGTGCTGGAAGTATATTAGTTGGTGGTGGAAAATATGGTGGTGGAGGCGGCGGCGGAGCAGATAGTGCGGGAAGATATGGAAATGTTGGTGGGGTTGGTGCAGTAAGAATTATTTGGGGTTTAGGTGCTTATAGAAAATTTCCAGCAACTAATGTTGGAGATTTAATCATAACTGAACCTTATGCAAAACCTAGTATCAGTGGACTGGGAACTTATACGGCATTAGAATTTACAGAAAATATAGGAGTCAGTACACTTACACTAAACACTTATAATGCATATGATCCAGTCTATGATGAATTTGCCGGAGTTTTATATGGTCCAGGAAAAGGAACTTATACAAAACAAAATCTTAATGGTAGTATTGATGTTTATAATGAAATTAATGAACTTGATTTAACTCCGACTGTTGTTTTTACACCATCCGTAACTTCTCTAAATGAAGGTGCTACTATTAATTTTTCAATTGCTACTACAAATGTAGAAGATGGAGTTCCACTTTATTATGAAATAATTACACCATCACCTACCGTAACATTAACTCAATCAGTATCATTGATAAGGTATGGAAATTCCGTTTCATTTGATGCAACTACAGTAAATGTTGGTAATGGTACTACACTATCTTATGATATTGTTGGAACAGTATTGTCTTCCGATTTCACTGATAATACTCTAACTGGAATAACAACAGTTACTGGTGGAATAATTGATACAATAACTAAAACCACAACTGCTGGTGGTCTTACAAATAAAACATTCACACTCAATTTAAGAAGTCAAGGAAATATTGTTGCAACTAGTAGTTCTGTTAATATTAAACCTGGACTTTATGATTTTACAACTGCCACATTTACTCCTGGTGGATCTACTGGTGCAAATGGTCCTTCGTTACCTCAGGCAATATCTGGATTAACTGGTGCTGAAGTAGATTCCTGGAAAAATAATACTCAGTATTTTAATATATCTACAGGAATTCAATTATGGACTGTTCCAGTAACAGGAACTTATACAATTGAAGCATTTGGTGCTCAGGGAGGTTCTAGTGGAAGTAGGATTGGTGGTAAAGGAGTTAGAATGAGCGGTAATTTTTCTCTTACTCAAGGAGAAATTATCAGAATATTAGTGGGTCAACAAGGTCAAACAGGTGGTCATAGTCAAAATACATCTCAATTTGTTTCTGCTGGTGGCGGCGGCACTTTTGTTGTTAGGACTCCATACAATACGACTGGATCAATTTTAGTTATTGCAGGTGGTGGTGGTGGGTCTGCAGAAAATAGTTGGACTGTTTCTGATGGTAGAGGAGGTTTAACAACGACTGATGGTAACTCGGGACAAGGTGGAGTATCTGGTGGAACTGCTGGTGCAGGTGGCGGTGGTGGGGATTCTGGTGGATCTGGTCCCGGTGGTGCTGGATTTTCAGGAAATGGTGCAGTAGATCCTCTTTATGGAAATGTATCTGGTGAGAATTCCAAATCTTTTATTAATGGTGGAGCAGGTGGTAGAAATTCTAGAGGTTGGTCGGGTCCAGAAATTTATGGTGGATTTGGTGGCGGTGGGGGAGGTGGAGGACTCTCCGCTGGCGGTGGAGGTGGTTACAGTGGCGGAGGCGGCGGTTCATGGTCTAGTCAACAGGCAGGTGGTGGTGGTGGATCATATAATAGTGGAACTAGTCAATCAAATCAAGTAGACTCTAGAACAGGTAATGGGCAGGTTACTATTACTTTAGTCGGATAAAAATTATAAATACCTAAAAATAGAAAATAAGAATATAATAAGGTTATGATCGCTTCTGATTTTACTGATAATAGTTTAACTGGTATAACTACTGTTATCGGTGGATTCGCTTCGATCACAAAAACATTGACTAATGATATTTCTCTGGAAGGTGCGGAAAGTTTTAAAGTAAATATAAGATTTGGTAGTCCTTCTGGTACTATCGTTGGCACAAGTCCGGTTATTGCAGTAGCAGATACTTCAGTACCTACTTATCAGATTGTACCTTCCACTCTTTCAATAAATGAAGAGCAAACTATAAGTTTTACAATTAATACTACAGGAGTCCCTGATAATACCACACTTTATTATACCATTTCGGGTTCTTCTGGACTTGTTGCAGGTGATTTTGATGATAATGCTTTAAGTGGATCGTTTGTAATTAACTCCGCTACTAGTACTATAACAAAAACTTTAGCATTAGACTTCACTACAGAAGGAAACGAAACATTTACTTTAAGTGTAAGAAGGGGAAGTATAACTGGAACAATTCTTGCAACATCTCCCACGATTACTATAGTTGATACATCCCTTTCAGTGTATGACTTTAGTTCGTTTACTTTTACAAATGCTGGCGCTACTGGAAGAACAGGACCAACACTTGCACAATGCTTATCTTCATATAATACTACAACTTATCCTTGGTTAACAGATACAAATTTCTTTAATATGGTTTCTCAAGGTAAGCAGTTATGGACTGTTAAAATTGGTGGAGTATATGAATTTGATGTTAGGGGTGCTCAAGGAGGAACTTATTCAAATGGAGGTACTACCTATGTTGGTGCTTATGGTGCTAGAATAGTATCTAGATTAACGTTATCAATTGGACAAGTTATAGCAATTGCCGTTGGACAACGTGGGCAAAGCTCTGCAACATATCCAACTGCTGCTGGTGGGTCATTTGTTGTTCTTGACAGCACAAGTACGCCGTTAATAGTTGCTGGTGGTGGTGCTGGTGCTGTTTATTATGGGGCTGGAAATTTAAATTCGAATGCTCAGGGGCAAACTACTACCTCTGGTGGTCCTGCTTATAGTGTTGGGGGACAACCAGGAATAAATGGTGGTGGCGGGGGATCCACTGCAGCAAGTGGAGGTAATGGTGCTGATGGTGGTACTTCTAGTAGTTATGCTACTGCTTCTGGTGGTGCTGGATTTTATGGTAGTGGGGGAGATCCTCCCGGAATTAATTCTAAAGGATTCAAATGGTCATTGGGAATGTTGGGGGGATTTTCTTCTATAGCAGATACTACACTCGTAGGTGGTTTCGGTGGAGGTGCTGGAGCTGCGACTCAGACTGGAGCTGCTGGCGGAGCAGGTGGATATTCCGGAGGTGGTGGTACATATGATCAAGGAGTTGGAAGTGGTGGAGGATCATTTACCACATCGTCTTTTAGTGGAACTAATATAACGGCATCTCAAGGATATAATACTGGTCATGGTTCAGTATCAGTAACTCTTATATCAATTAGTGAATCTTATGTTACTAGACCTTCCTCACAAAATGTAAATGAGGGATCAATTGTTAGATTCCGAACAAATACAGTAGGTGTTGCCAATACTACACTTTATTATACAATTGTAGGATCTGCAGGTATTTCTACATCAGATTTTACTGATAATACTTTAACAGGATCATTTAATATTGTTTCTGGAGTTGGGACCGTAACTAAAACTTTATCTAATGATCTTTCTTTTGGTGAAGGAACTGAAACTCTTTATATGAATGTAAGCATCGGAAGTCCTTCGGGTACAATTGTTTCAACAAGTCCTATTGTGAATGTATATGATACTTCTAGTGCAACTGGTACTATTACACCTTCTGTCTCATTTTTGAATGAGGGAGATTCGGTCGGATTTACTGTTACAACTACAAATATTCCTGATAATACTACATTATATTATACCATCTCTGGTTCTTCTGGTATTTCTACATCAGATTTTGTTGATGGTACTTTAAATGGATCATTTAATATTATTTCGGGTACTGCAACAATAACTAAAACTCTATCTAATGATTTTTCATCAAATGAGGGAACAGAAACTTTTAATATGAGTATTCGGTCAGGTAGTTTTAGTGGTAATATAGGAACAACAAGTTCAAATATTACAGTATATGATACTTCAATTTCTCCGTATGTTGTGTCACCTTCAACACTAAATGTGGATGAGGGAAGTAGTGTTATATTCACAACAAATACTACAGGTATTTCTGATACCACACTTTATTATAATATTGCTGGATCTGCGGGAATTAGTGCTTCGGACTTTACAAGTAATTCTTTGACTGGATCATTCCCACTTGTTTCTGGCGTAGGTTCTACCACATTAACACTATCGAATGATTTAACACTAGAAGGAACTGAAACTTTCTATATGAATTTAAGAACGGGAAATCCTTTTTCTGGGACAATAGTTGCTATAAGTTCTTCTGTAACTATTGCTGATACTTCTACAATACCCCCAATAACTAGTCGTTCTATGTGGTTATCAAATGCTACAATTGGACAAAATGCAACTATTAGGGGAACTTCAAATACCATCTACTCATTACAAGTAATTGCGGATCCAAGTGGAACAAAATCACTTGCGTTTCCAGTAACTTGGACAAGTAGTTATTTTGTTAGTGATGGTCAAAGTCAAACCATATCATTTACGATGGGAGAATCAAATTTTAGTATTATGAGCGATGTTAGTTATATATTTGGAACAGGAAGTTTTGGTGTATCACCAATTAGTGGACAATCTGAAGGAGGTTGGGATTATTATGGTATGAATTTTGGTGGAATATCTATATTCCGTGTTAGTGGTAGTTTGTCAAATACATATCAAAAAGTAACAGGATTTAGTGGTTCATTTACTTCAAATTCTGGAAACGTTACTTATACAACCGATGGTAGTGTTAATGGTGGTAATGGATTGGTCGGAGCAACCGGAAATTTCTATCTAAGTTAGTACATTTATCATTAATTCTTTATTATAAATACTAAAAAAGGTATTCAATAATTATGTCTAGGAAGGTATTATTAGAAACTGGATATACATTTACTCCTGGCGATAGTGGTGTAGGGCAACTTGTCATACCGAAGGGAATTCAGAGAGAAAGATTGATTCTGATTACTAATGTAACGACGAACACGGTAATTTATAATTTCTCGGATGCAAATTTAAAAGCAACTACTTATACACCTTCCTTTTCTGCAAATACTACAACCATAGTATTTAATTACAGTACGGCAGGAATGTCGAGTACTGATAAACTTCAAATCATTGTTGATGAGTACGATGAAAAGTTTAGTCCTTCTGAAACTTATATTGATCCAGTAAACAAATTTAGAGTTTCTACACCACAAGCACTGATTGATACTGACTTTGAATATGGTACTCAGGTTTCTAAATGGGAAAATCTGATAACAATTAATAATAGACCATATTCTTATCCATCTTCTTCTGGTCTTTTAGTTACGGCAATTGGTCTGCCCACAAGTTCTAGAACAGTAACAGTTACGGTTAGTTCTGGAGCACCATCAGTAGGAACTCCAATCACAGTTCAAGATTGTTATTTGAATATTGCGAATGGTAATTATATTGTAGAAACATCAAATAACTCAACACAATTTACATACACTGCAAGAGCAACAAATACTTCAACAGTAACTGATATTTTTGATCCAAATAAATCTGTAATTTATACTGGAACTACTTATGCTGGTGCTTCCATCGGTGGAACACCTACAATTACAACTTCTGGTAATGCAGTTACGGTTACTACAACTATTCCACATGGACTAGCAATTGGAAATGAAGTTGCAATTACTGGAACATCTGCGGCAACTTCCAATCCACCAAATGGTTCTTTTTCGGTTGCAACTATTAACAGTGCGACACAATTTGTTATCTACACACAAACTGCTCCAGTAGGTGCAATTTCTGGCGGAACAGTTTTTGTAAGACCTCAGGGGCAAGTTTTGCATCGTCCATTTGATGGTGGGGTTATTTTCTCAAGCAATGCAACTTCTAATTATCAGACTACAACTCGTCAAACAAGAAGATATTTCCGTTATCAGTCGGGTAAAGGTATTCAGGTAAGTTCTGGTACAATCATTAAACCAAATTTGCAAATTGATTCCCTTACATCTTCTGGAACAACTGTTACGGTACAAACAAAAGAGCAACATAATATTCAACCTGGACTTCCTGGAACAGTTGTTACAATTTCTGGGGCAAATGAAACTGCTTATAATGGATCATTTGCAATTACTTCCATTACTGGATATAATACATTCCAATATACTGCACTTAGCGCACCATCAGCAACTACTGCATCTGGATCTTATTATGCCTCAGTAACTGGTTGGTATGGATCTACAAACCGACTTGGTGCTTTTGATGCACAAAATGGTATCTTCTTTGAATTTGATGGACAAACTCTCTATGCCGTTCGTAGAAATTCTACTTTCCAAATTTCTGGTAAAGTGAGCGTAACCAATGGTAGTTGTACTGTCAGTAGAACAGATAATTCATTCCCCACATTCTTTACAAAACAGTTGTCCATGGGGGATTTTGTTGTCATTCGTGGGCAATCTTATCGTGTAACTGATATTGCGAGTGATAGTTCTCTCACAATCTCTCCAGCATATCGTGGAACAACTGCCAATTTTGCAATTCTATCAAGAACCGTAGATACTAGGATTCCACAGTCACAATGGAACATAGATAAGTGTGATGGAACAGGACCTTCTGGATATAATATTGATTTATCCAAGATGCAAATGTTCTATATGGACTATTCTTGGTATGGTGCAGGATTTATTCGTTGGGGATTCAGAGGTCCTGATGGTAATGTGATTTATGTTCATAAACTTGCGAATAATAATGTAAATACCGAAGCATATATGCGTAGTGGTAACTTACCTGCTAGGTATGAAACTACATCCGAACCACCAAAAACGCAACTTGCTGCTACTTTGAGTTCCGCAGGAACTATACTTACTGTTGCAAGTACCTCAGGTTTCCCATCTGCTGGAACACTTTGTATTCGTAACTTTAACACTTATGAATATGTGAATTATGCTGGAATTTCTGGTAATACATTTACTGGATTGACAAGAGGAAAGGCTGGGGCAACTGGTTTGAGTGTTACTACAACTCTTGGTTCAAATGTTGGGTCTGCAACTACTACGGGAATTCAAATTGGACAAAGAGTTGTCAATACTACAGCATTCCCAGAAGGAACATTTGTAACTGCAATCGGTACTGGAACATTGACATTCAGTCAGGCCGCTCTCGCTGCTGGAGTTCAATCCGGAGTTATCATTGCTCCTATGGGTACAACATCGGGACAAACTTTCACATTCTCTACAGGAGATCCAATAGCAGTTGAACTTGCATTTCCAACTTACGGACCAACAATCTCTCACTGGGGCACAAGTGTGATGATGGACGGAAGATTTGATGATGATAAATCATTGGTCTTTACTTATGGTCAAACTGTATTTACTCAGATTTCGGCAGGTACATCAAAGGCACTATTCTCAATTCGCGTATCACCATCAGTTGATAATGGAATTGCTGCACCATTTGGTTCAAGAGAACTGATTAATAGAATGCAGTTGGTTCTTCGTACTCTTGACCTCACAACAAGAACATCTCCCGCAAACTTCTTGGTGAGAGCATTTTTGAATGCAACTCCAAGTACTGCAACGACCTGGACAAATGCTGTTGGCAATATTTCTGGATTACAAAATTCCAGTTTGGCACAAATTGCTGACTATTCTTCCGGTGGTAATACTACAGTATCTGGTGGTGAAGTTACTGCCGGATTCTTCGTAAATGGTACATCAAGTATTGATTTGGACAGAGTTCGTGACTTAGGTAACTCAATTCTTGGTGGAGGTGGTACTGCATCAAATACTCAAATATATCCTGATGGACCTGATGTTCTCACGATTGTAGTAACAAACGTGGCAGCATCTTCGGCAGTTGATGTACTCGCAAGACTTTCCTGGACGGAGGCACAAGCGTAAAATGGCACAACTCAAATCTGGTACAAGAATTTACGGAACAGCAACGATTGATACAAGTGTTGTTGTTGGTTCTGCAGTAACATTAAGTTCTTCTGGAATTCAAGTAACTGGCATTAGTACGTTAAGTAATGCTAATGCAACACAACTAAATGTTTCTGGAGTTTCTACATTAGGTGGAGTTGCGATTTATTCTGGAATTGTTACTGCTAGTTCCGGAATTATAACTTATTATGGTGATGGTGGAAAACTTTCAAACCGCAGTGCAGATCCAATATTCAATAATCAACTTACAAATAATGTTTATGCTTCTTTAGTGGGAATTGGATCTACGGTTTTGACTTTCCCATCAACTGCTGGTAAAAAATATATTCTATATTCAATTAATTGTTCCAATGTTTCAGCAGGAAATACTGAAGTAAATGTAGTTGCTGCATTTGATTTTAATGGTGGAGAAAGAAGTTACTTTGCATATAATGTTCCGATTCCTACGGGAACTTCAGTCGAACTTTTAAAACAACCACAGGTGATGAATCCATCTGATAGGATTACAATGAGATCTACCAACTTTAGTAGAGTTGGTACTGATGGTATTGTTGAGGCATATATTACATATCAAGAAAAAACTGATACTGCTTATATTGGAGTTGGACTTGGAGCGGTAGGACTTGCAGTCACGGATCCAATTACGATTTATACTTCAACTTCATATCCGAGTGTAGTTCAGTCTATTCGTATGACAAATAGAACTGATTCTGGTGCATATCCAATATCAGTATCAATTACGAATGGTGTAACTACTACTAGACTTGTAGATAATTTAATTGTTCCAAAATATGCTACGGTTGAACTTTTAGATAATGTTAAGAGAATGGATACCGGTGGTACAATAAAAGTTCAGGTTGATCAGGGATCTACCATCGATGTACAAGTTTCTGCTAGGCAAATAATTTAAAATTGATATGGCAAATATTAGAGGTGGAGTTTTTACATTACTGAGATCATATGCTCTAAAGAAAGATACTAATTGGTATGATTTGAATGATGTTTGGATTTCTCCAAGTCCTTTTTATGCACCATCACCAAACACTGGTTACTTTGGTGGTGGTGCTTATTTTTCTACGATGGATAAGGTCACTTATACGACTGATACCACAGCATATACTCCCAGTGCTAATCTTACAGGTAGTAGATATGGTGGATCAGCAACAGGAAATTCAAGTTCTGGTTATTTTGGTTCTTACGGTACAATGGATAAGGTCACTTATGCATCTGATACGACATTAGCAGTTCCTACTGCTATTTTAACTACTGATAGAAATTATTTTGGTGCAACAGGAAACTCAACAGCAGGTTACTTTGGTGGTGGAAGTACTACATCAATAATGGATAAATGTACGTATTCTACTGATACTACAGTAACAATTCCTGGCGCTTATTTGACTTCTAATAAAAACTTACTTGCCGCAACAGGAAATTCGACCAACGGTTACTTTGGCGGTGGATTTTTCTCAGAAACAATGGATAAGTGTACTTATTCCACTGATACGACAGTAGCAACTCCTACTGCAAATTTAAGTTCTAATAGATTTGGTCTTTCTGCAACAGGAAATTCAACTAATGGTTACTTTGGCGGCGGATTTTATAATCTACAAATAGTACAAAAGGTTCAATATTCGACCGATACTATATCAGATATTCCTAGTGCATATTTAACTGCTGGTAGATCATATCTTGCTGCAACAGGAAACTCAACATCAGGTTATTTTGGTGGTGGGAGAGATCCTGCAACTGCGAAAATGGATAAGTTAACTTACTCCACCGATACTACCGTAAATACTCCTAGTGCGTATTTAAGTTCTGCCAGATATAAAGTTATGGCGACAAGTGCAAGAGCAAATGCACTACCAGTTGTTAATCCATATTTATCACCAGCACCTTCAAATCCACCTAGAAGATATTCTGATGGTACTGTATCATCTTCAAATAGTGGTTATTTTGGTGGTGGTTATGGATTGGGTTATAGATCAACAATGGATAAGGTCACTTATACGACTGATACCACAGTACAAGTTCCTGCAGCGGCACTAAGTATTCCTAGATATGCTCTAGCAGCAACAGGAAATTCAACTGATGGTTACTTTGGTGGAGGAAATTTGGGAAGTTTAACATCGAGAATGGATAAACTTACTTATTTGACTGATACAACTGCTGCAGCCCCTAGTTCTAGTTTAAGTGGTTTTAGATACGACGGATCGGCAACAGGAAACTCAACTGCTGGTTATTTTGGTGGGGGATATTCTGGTGGACGTTTATCAACGATGGATAAGATTACTTATTCATCTGGATCTACCTTACAAGTTCCTGCTGCTAGTTTGAGCAGTCCTAGAGATGCGGGTGCTGCAACAGGAAATCAAACATTTGGTTACTTTGGTGGTGGTGGTGCTTCGGGAAATACATTTATGGATAAATTAACCTACTCATCTGATACTACAGTATATACTCCTACTGCCAATCTAAGTATTCCTAGAAGTCTTCTTGCGGCAACAGGAAACTCAACTGCTGGTTACTTCGGTGGTGGAACTCGACCAGGTGGACAAGTATCAACAATGGATAAGGTCACTTATTCTACTGATACTAGAACAACAGTTCCTGGTGCTTCATTAAGTTCTGTCAGATATAGAATGTCTGCAACAGGAAACCCGACAAATGGTTACTTTGGTGCCGGTGGTCCTGGTCCAGTATCCACAATGGATAAGTTGACTTATTCTACTGATACCACTGCATATACTCCTACTGCCAATTTAAGTTCTCCCGCCAGAGATTATCTTGCCGCATCAAGTGCTGGAGCAAATGCATTACCTTTTACTGGTTCGCCAGCATCAACACCAACAACGGCAACATTTCCTGTCGAAACAACAGTATCAACACCAACACCAAACACTGGTTACTTTGGTGGTGGTGCTCCTGGTCCAATAGCAACAATGGAAAAGGTTAATTTTTCCACTGATACCACAATAGCAGTTCCTGGTGCTAATTTAAGTGTTAGTAGACATGGACTTGCTGCAACGGGAAACACAACAAATGGTTACTTTGGTAGTGGATCTACTGGTTCTCCGGTAGCAACAATGGATAAGGTCACTTATTCTAATGATACCACTGTAGCAACTCCTACTGCTAATTTGATTACCGGTACTCGTGCGCTTGCTGCAACAGGAAACGAAACAGCAGGTTACTTTGGTGGTGGTTATATGCCTGGACTTTCAACAATAAATAAAGTAACTTACTCCACTGATACTAGAACAACAATTGCACCCTTAAATGCTGTTACTGGATATCTTGCTGCAACAGGAAATCAAATAGCAGGTTACTTTAGTAATGGTGCAACGGATAAGGTAATTTATTCCACCGATACTAGAGTATCATCTCCTACTGCAAATTTAAGTTCTTCTAGATTGGTCACTGCCGCAACAGGAAATTCAACAGCAGGTTACTTTGGTGGTGGCACTGGTCCAGTATCAACAATGGATAAGGTTACTTATTCTACTGATACAACAGCAGCAGTTCCTGGTGCAGCATTAAGTGCTGCAAGGAAATATATGGCAGCAACAGGAAACTCTACAAATGGTTACTTTGGGGGCGGCCCTGGATTATCAATAGTGGATAAGATTACTTATTCAACTGATACCACAGCACGAGTTTCTGCTGCTAATTTAACTGCTTCTAGGGGATATCTTGCTGCATCAAGTTCCAGAGCAAATGCATCACCGCAATCATTAGTATTTTACACACCAACTCCAAATATCGTATAATTAGTGCTATAATAAACAAAAAGATAATATGAGTATGATGATAGGTCTTCCCTGTAGTGGAGGAATTGTAAGTGAAAAAACCACTCTTGGATTGTTTAATCTGGGAAAAGTTCTAGTCAGAAATGATATAGATCACGGATTACTTACACTCACGAATTCTTCTTTGATATCTCATGCAAGGTCAAAGATTGCTAATTTTTTCATTAACAACACAGAACACGAATATTTGTTCTTTTTGGATAGTGATATTGGATTTAATCCGGAAGATGTGCTAAAATTACTAAGTTATAAAACGGATATTGTTTCTGGTGCATATCCAATGAAAATCATACCTGAAAGGTATTGTGTTGACATTTTACAACCAGAACAACGAGTGGGTGATTTGGTTAAGATTGGTGGAAATGGAATGGGATTTGTTTTAATTCATCGCAAGGTCTTTATTGATATTGCAGTAAAATATCCAGGTCTTAAATACATTCCATCAGATTATCATAGTGATACTGCTCATAGCGAAGCAGAGATGAATAATTCTTATCATTACTTTGCGGAACACCGGACTCAAAATAATTTTATGTCGGAAGATAAAAGTTTCTTTCATAGGGCAAAAGAAGTCGGATATAATATTTGGTTAGATACGACAATTAAATTAAATCATACTGGTTATCACATTTATCAAGGTTAGAATTATGAAATCTGGTGCAACTGAAACTGCTTACATTTATCTTTCAGAACATTATCAATTTCCAGATAATGTTTTTGTTTCTCATTTACCCGAAGAAATTAAAAAATCAAATCATCCATATAAAATCCTATGGGCACATCATGCATATGATCAACCAGTTTTTGTGGATTTTGATCATCATACAGTTAATCATATTGTTTCCCCATCCCAATGGAACAAGGATCAACTGGTGAAGTATCATAATGTTCCTGATCACAAGATCTCGGTCATTCCGAATGGTGTTTCTGATATGTTCTCTTATTCTGATAAGAAGACAAAGACTATGATCTATACTTCTATTCCATATAAGGGACTAGAAGTTCTTGCAAAAATTATTCCAAGAATACATCAGATACATCCAGATACAAAGTTTAAGATCTTCTCATCAATGTCTTTGTATGGCCCATCTAATGATATTTACCTTAATTTGTATGATCATTTAAAAACATTGCCTAATGTTGAGTATTCGCAGGCAGTGGATCAAGTAGAACTGATTCCACATTATCAAGATGCTGCATTTTTTATTCATCCTAATATTTGGGAAGAAACATTCTGTGTTTCTATGGTAGAGGCAATGAAGTCTGGTGCATATCCAATCATTACCGATATTGGAGCACTTGCCGAAGTTGCCGGAGAAAATAATGCATCTATCGTTCCTATTGATGGTACACCTACGTCTAAAGGATATCAGGTTACTGAAGACTTTATGAATAACTTTGCCAATGCTTGCTGCTTGGCCTTGGATTATTATGATAAGGAACATGAATATTATCATAAAGTCTCAAAAATTATTTCTGATGAGGTTTCTGAAAAATATAGTTGGAAAGGAATTGCAGAACAATGGAAAACTTTAATTTCTAATATACAAAACAATCAAATAGATATTGCTTCACCAGTATATTATTGTATGGTGAGTACTCATAATTCTGAGGAATATACTGATCTTGCTCTAGATTCCTTTTTTAGAAATACACAATTTGGAGAAAGAGATAGATTTTTTCTGATTGATAATGATGGTAATTATCAACTGAGTCAAAATAAAGATAAAATTACTGTTATTTCTAATCATCAACCTAAAACATTTGCCGAAAATATGAATCTTGTAATGAAACTTGCATTAATAGACAAAGTAGATTTTTTTGGACTTAATAATGATCTTTTCTTTACAGAAAACTGGAATAAAAACTTTGGAACACGAAAATCAATTTCAGTTCCTTTGTGCAATCAAAAATTAACCGGAGAGTTTGGTAATCTGAAAATTAAATCCAAAATGGATCTTAATGATTTTGTTGGAAAAGAATATGAATTAAATGAGTTTATAAAGTGTATTGATTCTCAAAAACTTAAAATTGATAAAAATATTCTTGGTTTTCATTGTTTTCATATTCCTTATGAAGTTTTATCAAAAGTTGGATTTTTTGATGAGAACTTTATTAATGGTGGGGAAGATATAGATTATCGTCTGAGAGCGTATGAACTTGGATTTGATATGTGTGTAGATTGTAGTTCTTATTTACTTCATTTTTATGGTAAATCAACTTGGAGAAGTGGTGAAACTAAAGATATCACATTAAGTAGAGAAAAAAACTATCGAAATTATTTTGGGAAAAAATGGGGCAAGAGTGTTGCTGATCAATTACTTGCTAAAAGTTCAGTTACTTAAACTGTACCTATATAATATGTTAAAATCTTTATGAATTTAGAAAAACTTATGACTACCGAAAATACTGCTCTTACATATACACCAATTGACGCACAAAAAGCAGTCGTTGATGAAGAATACCTGAAAATGGCATTCGATAATGTTCTGAGATGGGAAAACAGTGATAGAGAAATGGCACAGGGAAGAACTAACTTCCAACTTGAAAAGTTTATTGGTCTGAATACTCACAACATTTCTGTTTCTTTCGAGCACGTTCTCAAAGAACGTCGCATCATGGCAACTGGTTATATGTACAAGTTGATTGAGATGAAAGAGAAGGTACGTGAGTTTGATTATAAGTGGAAAGATGTTGCTGATAAAACACAACCATTTATCTGGGAACTCACCGGCGGCGGTCCAGGTGGTGGTGGCAAGAAACTTTGTTGGTTTGATTTGGATGAACTAGAACTCACTCATTATCTGAAGTCTTCTGAACTTGAGATTCGTGACCGTCTTCATCAGATGGAACACCTGGATAAGATGTTGTATAAACTGATCGAACAGAATGGTGGAAAAGTTCCTGATAGAGAGCAGTTCCTTGAAGAAAATGAAAATTATTGGGATGTTCGTCTTGCAGAACAGGCACTTGATGATTTGATGGCGGCACAAACTGGTATTTCTGGTGCAAATCTTCAGGCAATGCGTAGAGCATCAGGACCTTCTATTGTTGACGAAAGAAATAATCTTAAGGAAGGTTATCTGCCAATGAATAAGTTGCTTGATCAGCAAGGAAGAAGTGAGTTCATTAATGATCTTCAGAGTAAAGTTCTCAAAGGTTATGAGAAAATTACTGGAACTGATTTGGGTTATGGTAATGCAAGTGCAACAATTCAACCAGGAAAAGATAAAAAGCAAATTACCGGCGATTATACTGAACAATGAACCAAGAGGTTATAGTTGTTGATGACCTTTATGATATTGCTCATCAGTATCATAAAGGTTTTTTTGAAAATCAATGTGTAATTAGTGATGAGACCGTAGGTAAAATTTCACAAATTTTAGGAAATAAGATTGAGATTCTTGATGCATCAAATGAAGTCTTAACAGAAGATAAGAATTCAAGTGTATGTGCTCATTTGGGATGTGATTGGATAGCAGTCATTTATTTAAGTTTGCCTCTTGTTTCTTTTGGTGAACTTGGATTGAAATTTTATTCTCATATTGCAACGGGACTTGAAACATTTCCAACTGAAGAAGAAATGAGAGTTTATGGGATAAGTAATGATAAACTTTCAGAAGTCTTTAATTCTGATTTGAGTTTATGGAAAGAGTATGGAAGTATTCCTGCAAAGTATAATCGAATGGTATTGTTTCGTGGAAATCGTTGGCATTCTTATGGTAAAGGATATGGAGATACTCTAAATACTTCTATGCTATATCAGAAGATAATTATAAGAAATGGCTGATACTCGTGGAGTTTTTTCATTAATAGAAGTTGTCCCAATAAAACTTGAAGATAATTGGGTTCCATTGAGTGATGTGTGGGTTGCTCCAAGTCCTATATTGCCCAGATCTAATTATGTTACCAATGTACAGGAGACACTAAATAATGGTTATTTTGGTGGCGGTACTAATACTGGTATTCCCGCTGTTTATTCGAGAATAGATAAGGTAACTTATGCATCTGATACCACTGCAGCAACTCCTACTGCTAACTTAAGTGCTCCTAGATTTGCTCTTGCCGCAACAGGAAACTCGATAGCAGGTTACTTTGGTGGTGGATATTTTCCTGCTGCTGTATCAAGAATGGATAGGATAACTTATTCTAGTGATACAACAGCGCAAGTTCCTGGTGCATCATTAAGTTCTGCTAGGAACTCCCTTGCTGCAACAGGAAACTCAACCGCCGGTTATTTTGGTGGTGGTACTCCTGGAGTACAAGCAACAGTTGATAAACTCACATATTCTACAGATACCACTGTAGCAACTCCTACTGCTAATTTGAGTGCTGCTAGATATAGTCCTACGGCAACAGGAAACCAAACGGCAGGTTACTTTGGTGGAGGTGGTCCTGGTCCTGCTCCATCATCGAGAATGGATAAGTTAACCTATTCTACTGATACGACTGTATTTACTCCTACTGCTAATTTAAGTGTTGGTAGGCGACAATCTGCCGCCACAGGTTCTTTAACTGCAGGGTATTTTGGTGGTGGTGTCTCTAATCTTGGATTGTTTTCAACGATGGATAAGGTCACTTATTCATCTGATACTACTGCACAAGTTCCCCTTACTAGTTTAAGTGCTGTTAAATATGGTCTAGCGGCAACAGGAAGTTCAACGGCAGGTTATTTTGGTGGTAGTAGGGATTCGATAGCAATAATGGATAAGGTTACTTATGCATCCGATACTACTGCAGCAACTCCTACTGCTAATTTAAGTGTTGGTAGGGGTAATCTTGCCGCATCAAGCGTCAGAGCAAATGCATTTTCCCCAATAGTAGATTCTCCAGCACTAACACCAACTTCTGATACATTTCCAACATTAACACAGGCACCAAACACTGGTTACTTTGGTGGTGGTTTTCCTAATCAAACAACAATGAATAAGGTCACTTATCCATCTGATACTACAGCAGCATCTCCTACCGCTAATTTAACTGTTGGTAGATATCAACTTGCTGCAACAGGAAACTCAACCGCTGGTTATTTTGGTGGTGGTAATTCCCCTGCAGACACAAAAATGGAAAAGGTCACTTATGCGACTGATACCACTGCATATACTGCTAGTGCTAATTTAAGTGCTGCTAGATATAGTCTTGCTGCAACAGGAAACTCAACCGCTGGTTATTTTGGTGGTGGATATGCTCCATTGTTTTCAACGATGGATAAAGTTACTTATTCATCTGATACCACCGCTAAAGTTCCTGGCGCAAGTTTAAGTCTTGCTAGAAATGATATTTCAGCAACAGGAAACTCTACATCAGGGTACTTTAGTGGTGGTAGTACATCAAGAATGGATAAGTTAACTTATTCTATTGATACTACTGTAGCAACTCCTACTGCCAATTTAAGTCTTACTAGACGTAATCTTGCCGCAACAGGAAATTCAACAAACGGTTACTTTGGTGGTGGTACTGTTCCCGGTATTGCATCAAGAATGGATAAGTTAACTTATTCCACTGATACGACTGTATATACTCCTACTGCTAATTTATCTGCTTCTAGGGAAGATCTTGCCGCAACTGGAAACTCTACTGCAGGTTACTTTGGCGGTGGTGGTGTTCCTGGTGCTGTATCAAGAATGGATAAAGTCACTTATTCTACTGATACTACTGCATTTACTCCTACTGCTAATTTGAGTGTTGTTAACAGAATGCTAGTAGCATCAAGTGCTAGAGCAAACGGACTTCCAGAAACATATTCCGCGCCATCCCCTAATCTTGTATAATTCTTTTAAAATTGATTTGTGTAATTGTTGTGGCGATGATACTCTAAATACTTCTATGTTGTACCAGAAGATAATTATAAAAAATGGCTGATACTCGTGGAGTTTTTTCATTAATAGAAGTTGTCCCAATAAAACTAGAAGATAATTGGGTTCCATTGACCGATGTTTGGATTGCTTCTAGTTCTTATTATTCTTCTCCATCAAATGATGCATATGTTACAGATTATTTAAATTTTAATAAATTGCCATATTCATCTGAAACCATACAATCAATTCCTGCAACTTCACTTAACAGTGATAGATCAGATTGTGCAGTAACTGGAACCCCTACTGCCGGTTATTTTGGTGGAAATCCGTATACATATGTACCAAATCTTTATTTTGAAAAACTGGATTATTTGACTGATAGTATGTCAACTAGTACTACTATCAGTTTATCTAATATTTCAAGATTAGCAGGAACAGGAAACGCAACTGCTGGTTACTTTGGTGGTGGTATAGTTCCACAAGCTGCTCAGAAGTATAGTTCCATATTTAAATTATCTTATTCTGCTGATACTTTGGATGAATTGACCTCCGCCAATTTAAGTAATTATAGATATGCTCCTTCCGCAACAGGAAACTCAACAGCAGGTTATTTTGGTGGTGGTTATGCTTCCAGTGCTGCATCAACAATGGATAAATTAACTTATTCTACTGATACTTCTGCATATACTCCTACTGCCAATTTAATTACTCCAAGATATGGTCTTTCTGCAACAGGAAACTCAACAGCAGGTTATTTTGGTGGTGGTGCACCCGCTACATCGGCAATGAATAAACTCACATATTCTACCAATACTATATTATTAGTTCCTGGTGCTAATTTAACTGCTGTTAGATATGCTCCTGGTGCAACAGGAAACTCAAATGCAGGTTATTTTTTTGGAGGAGCATATACTAGAATAGTTGACAAAGTTACTTATTCTACTGAAACCACAGCATACCTTACTGATACGACTATTTATGGTTCGGGAAAATTAGCAACAAGTTCTTTAATGAATTCTTTGCCAGTTAATTCTTCGCCAATTTTAGTGAACGTTATACTACCACCAAAAAGATATATTGATGGGGCTACTGGAATACAAAATGCCGGATACTTTGCTGGAGGAAATGGTAATTCTTATGATAAAACTGTAGAACGTATTAGTTATGAAACTGATACCACTTCTATAGTTGATTCTGCTAGATTGTCAATTACTGTTCCGGGTGGAAATTCTGTAACTGGGAATTCTAATGATGGTTATTTTGCTAGTTCTCAACAGGTGCAAGTTCTTAATTATGGATTAGAAACTACTAAATTAGTACCTAGTGCCAATTTAATTAATCCAAGATATGGTCTTGCTGCAACAGGAAACTCTACTGCCGGTTATTTTGGTGCGGGATATTATAATAGTACATTTCTTACTACAATGGATAAGTTAACTTATTCCAATAATACCGTAGCGCAAGTTCCTACTGCTCCTATAAGTTCTCCTAGACAGTTTCTTGCTGCAACAGGAAATTCAACCGTTGGTTACTTTGGTGGGGGGTCAAATACCACAAATACACCCAATCCACAATATGCAACTATGGATAAACTCACATATTCTACTGATACTGCTGCAGCAACTCCTACTGCAAATTTAAGTGCTGCTAGAAATTCTCTTTCTGCAAAAGGAAACTCAACTTCTGCTTACTTTTGTGGGGGAAAAATAGCTAATACTGCTTCCCTCTCAACAACAGATAAGTTGACTTATTCTACTGATACCACTGTAGCAACTCCTACTGCTAATTTAAATACTCCTAGACATGCTCATGCCTCAACAGGAAACTCAACAGCAGGTTATTTTGCTGGGGGATACGATTTCCCAGGCAGTTACGATTCATCAATAACTAAAATTAATTATAGTAACGATACTATTCAAGAACTTCCCCAAGCAGTTATTCGACGAACATATGCTTCTGGAACGAGTAGTAAATTATATCCCTCAACTGGTTTGGAATTAACTATACCTAACTCAACACCAACACCAACATCGAGCATTGCACTATCATCAACACAAAATACTGGATATTTTGGTGGTGGGATTATGGATAAGATAAATTATTCTACTGATACTACAGGAAAAATTCCTACTAGTACTCCTTACTATCTTTCTGATCGACAGGCTACGGGAAATTATGAAAATGGTTACTTTTCGGGAGGAGGACAATCATCTATATTTAAACTTTATTACTTAACTGATGCTTCATATAAACTTCCATCAAAATTACCAACTAGTAGAACTGCTCAAGGAGCAACAGGAAACTTAAATGCAGGTTATTTTAGTGGAGGTAAATACGCTTGGTCTAATCCTCCAATTGCATCAACAACAGATAAGATTATTTATTCTACGGATACTTCTCAATCTGCCCCTACTGCCAATTTAAGTTCTCCTAGAAGATCTCTTTGTGCAACAGGAAATCAAACCTCGGGTTATTTTGGTGGTGGTTATACTCCCAGTGCTGCATCAACAATGGATAAATTAACTTATTCAACTGATACTACAGCACAAGTTCCTGGCGCAAGATTAAGTGCTGCTAGAGGTAGTCTTTCTGCAACAGGAAACTCAACAGCAGGTTATTTTGGTGGTGGTTATATTTCCAGTCCTGCATCAACAATGGATAAATTAACTTATTCCACTGATACTACAGCACAAGTTCCTGGCGCAAGATTAAGTGCTGCTAGATATTCTCTTGGTGCAACAGGAAACTCAACAGCAGGTTATTTTGGTGGTGGAAAGCCTGGTCCAGTATCAACAATGGATAAGGTCAATTATTCCACTGATACTACAGCACAAGTTCCTAGCGCAAGTTTAAGTGCTGCTAGATATAATTTCTACGGTGAATTGTCTTCAGTAAGTGCCAAAGAAAATGGACTTGCAGGTACTGCACTAATTTCTACCTATAATCTTGTATAATTAGTGATATAATAAACAAAAAAGATATTATGAAACGTAGTATTATTGTAATTGATAATTTTCATTCCAATCCGGATGAAGTTCGTAACTATGCACTAAATCTAGAATATCCACAACCAGAAGATAGTTATACATATCCTGGAAAAAATTCTAATGGTGAATATTATTCGCAAGAAGTTCATCAGAAGTTTGAGAGTATTCTAAATCGTAAATTAACTCCTGCACATCCAAACGGATATTTTAGATTATCACTAGAAGAAGATAGTTATAGGCAAGATGTTCATGTAGATCCATCCTGGGAATGGGGAGCAGTATGTTACCTTAATACTCCAGATCAATGTATTGATGAAGGTGGAACATCTTTTTGGATGCATAACAAAACAAAGATGGAAAGATGCCCTCAAACAGATGAAGAGGCAAAGTATTATAGTTATTCGTGCTCTAAAGAAACTTGGCACACCACAGTATATGGTGAAGGATTAGATCGTTCTAAATGGACTAGATACTTTCTCTCACCAATGAAGTATAATCGCATAATCCTATTCAGAACTGATTTGTGGCATTCTCATAATTATAATTTTGGTGATACGTTGCAAAATGGTCGATTAGTCCAATTATTTTTCTTTAATCCTACAGAATGGCACTAATGAATAAAACTTATTATTTTATGGCGGGTCTTCCAAGATCTGGTAGTACATTACTGAAAAGTATCATAGATCAAAATCCAAATATTCATGCAAATCCAGTCAGTCCTGTGATGGAATTGATGTACTGGAATGATCATTATTTTACTGATAGTGAACAGTTTTTTGGATATCCAAAACCAAAATCAGCACATAAAATTATTTCAAGTATTATAGACAATTATTATTTTGATACTGAAGAACCGATTGTAATTGATCATTGTCGTGCATGGAGTAATAATATAGAGAGAATTAAGACATATATCACACCAAATCCAAAGATCATATGCCCCGTAAGAAATGTATTGGAAATTCTTACATCTTTTATTACAATGGTTCATCGCAATTCTGAACAGATTTCCTTTATAGATCAGCATCTAATTGATAAAGGTTTTCCGGTAAATGATGATAATCGTTGTGATTACTTGATGAGTAAAGAAGGCATTGTGGAACAAGCACTTTGGGCACAATCACAGGCATTTATTCGTGGTGATGATAAGAAATATATGTTAATGGTGGAGTATGATGATTTGGTGAATTGTTCGGATGAGACAATGAAAAAAATATATGAGTTCTTAGAAGTTGAGTATTATCAACATGATTTTGAGAATGTTCAAAACAATCACCGAGAGGTTGATGACCAGTGGAATCTTAAAGATATGCATCATGTGAGAAATCAAGTTAAAAAGAAATCAAAAAGACCAGAAGATGTTTTGAGTGACTATATTCTAAATAGGTATAGCAACTTGGAATATTGGAAATATTCCGATCATAGGTATTATTAAAAGATGGCAAATACCAGAGGAATATTTAGTTTAGTTACCGTTCAGGAGAAAGTTTTTTTTAATGACTGGGTTCCATTGAGTGATGTTTGGATTGCTCCAAGTCCTTATTATGCAACATCACCAAACGCGGGATACTTTGGTGGAGGGTATGATGGGAGTACATTAGCAACAATGGATAAACTCACTTATACGACTGATACTACTGTATATACTCCTAGTGCTAATTTAAGTCTTCTTAGATATTATGTTTCCGGAACAGGAAATCAAATAGCAGGTTATTTTGGTGGTGGTTACTATCCACAAAGCGGACAAGTAACAATAATGGATAAGGTTACTTATTTTACTGATACGAATGCATATACTCCTACTGCTAATTTAAGTATTCCTAGAAACTCTATTGCAGCAACAGGAAACTCTACTGCCGGTTATTTTGCTGGTGGGTCTTACTCGACCTCAATAACTGATAAGGTTACTTATTCTACTGATACGAATGCATATACTCCTACTGCTAATTTAAGTATTCCTAGAGCTGGTGCTGCCGCAGCAGGAAATCAAACAGTAGGTTACTTTGGTGGGGGATGGCAACCTAATTCAGTATCAACAATGGATAAGATAACTTATTCTATTAATACCACCGCATATACTCCTACTGCCAATTTAAGTGCTGCTAGATCATATCTTGCTGCAACAGGAAACTCAACTTCTGGTTATTTTAGTAATGGTTATAGCGGGATAATAGCAATGGATAAGGTCACTTATTCCACCGATACCACAGTACAAGTTCCTGGTGCTAATTTGAATATTAATAAGAATGGATATGGTGCAACAGGAAACTCTACTGCTGGTTATTTTGCTGGTGGATATAATTATTCCACTCATATATCAAATACAGATAAAATCACATATTCTACTGATACTACAGCAGCAACTCCTACTGCCAATTTAAGTGGGCCCAGGAGATATGTGGGAGCATCGAGTCCAAAAGCGAATGGAATAATAGACGCTCCTTTTATTATTTCAGCACCCTCAGCACTACCAAAAAGATATAGTGATGCTACTCCAGCAACTTATAATAATGGTTATTTTTGTGGAAATTCTTCAGCATCATCGGATAAAGTTAATTTTTCATCTGACACTACTACTGCAGTTCCTGGTATCATTTTAACTTTAAACAGTAGTAGACCATATATTGGTGCAACAGGAAACTATACTGCTGGTTACTTTAGTGGCGGTGGTCCTACTCCTGGGCCCTATTATACTATAATGGACAAAGTTGCCTATGCATCCGATACTTCAGTACAAGTTCCTGCAGCTAGTTTAAGTGTTCCTAGATCATGTCTTGCTGCAACAGGAAACTCAACAGCAGGTTATTTTGGTGGTGGTGGATCGTATCCTAGTTCCAAATATGCAACAATGGATAAGTTAACTTATTCTACTGATATCACAGCACCAGTTCCTGGTGCAAACTTAAGTCTTGCTAGATTCGGTGTTGCTGCAACAGGAAATCCAACAGCAGGTTACTTTGGCGGTGGCGGTGCTGCACCTGGTTTTCAACCAAGAGTAACCATGGATAAAGTCACTTATTCATCTGATACTACATTGCAAGTTCCTGGTGCAAGTTTAAGTGCTGCTAGAGGATATTTTGCTGCAACAGGAAACTCAACTGCAGGTTACTTTGGTGCTGGATTCCCTAATCAAACAACAATTGATAAGGTCACTTATTCCACTGATACTACCGCAGCAGTTCCTAGTGCTTCATTAACTTCTCCTAGATATTGGTTAGCAGCAACCGGAAATTCAACTGCAGGTTACTTTGGTGGTGGTTCTTATCCATATTATTCAACAATGGATAAGGTTACTTATTCTACCGATACAACTGCACAAGTTCCTGGTGCTAATTTAACTGTTGTTCGATTTGCTCTTGCGGCATCAAGTGCTAGAGCAAATGGATTGCCGGTTTTAGAACCACCATCATCAACACCAACTTCAACGACATATCCATATCAACTACCTGTACCAAATACTGGTTATTTTGGTGGGGGTGAACCTGGAACACAATCATCAATGGATAAGTTAGATTATTCCACTGATAGTACAGCAGCAACTCCTACTGCCAATTTCAGTATTCCTAGAAGAGCTCATGGTGCAACAGGAAATTCTGTGGCAGGTTATCTTGGTGGTGGTGGCCCTGGTGCATATTTAACAACAACATTAATAGATAAGGTCACTTATTCGACTGATACTACATTTCAAATTCCTACTACTACTCTAAGTTCTATAAGAAATTGGCCTGGAGCGGCAGGAAATTCAACTAATGGTTACTTCGTGTGTGGAAGTAATGAAAATGGATCTCAAATAGCATCAATGGATAAACTAACTTATTCTACTGATACGCGGCAAGGAGGTACTAGTCTTGCATTTGCTTATTATGGATTAACGGGAACAGGAAATCAAACTGCAGGTTACTTTGGTGGTGGATATCCAGGATCTCCTTCAATGGTTAAAATAGTTTATTCAACTGAAATTGGTGTAAGTATTCCAGGTTTAAGTGTTGGTAGAGATCAACTTGCCGCAACAGGAAACTCTACAAATGGTTATTTTGGTGGCGGTAATTATGGACAAACAAAAGTTGATAAGGTCACTTATTCCACTGATACCACAGCAGCAGCTCCTACTGCCAATTTAGTTTCACCTAGAGTATATCTTGCTGCAACAGGAAACTCAACCGCAGGTTATTTTGGTGGTGGTAATGGTGGTGGAGCAACAATGGATAAGGTTACCTATTCTACCGATACCACAGTACAAGTTCCTACAGCGGCATTAAGCACTCCTAGACTTTCTTTTGCCGCATCAAGTGCAAAAGCAAATGGTCTTCCACAATCAACATATACTGCACCATCTCCAAATATCGTATAATTAGTGCTATAATAAACAAAAAAGATAATTATGATTGATAATCCCCTGTCTTATGTTCTGGTAAGACCAAACATTATTAATGAGTATGGAATAAATGAACTTCTGTCTCATATTAAATCTTCTTCTTCAACAGATTTATCCGTCTTTGACCCACAAAAATCAAATCAGACTGGTGGAAAGGAATGGATTGTAAACAAAGAAGTTAGAGATACTCAAATTGTAGAAGCAGGCCCATTACTTCCAAAAATCATTGATTTACTTAAGAATACTGTAAAGGAAGTCATTAATCCTTTTTATGGTGTAGAAATCAGTGAGAGTGAAATCCCACAAATACTTTCTTATAGTATAGGAGGTCATTATTGTCCTCATATTGATGGTGAGTCTTTATGGCAAACACCAAACGGAGAATTGATTTGGAAGAAATCTACTGATCGTGATATTTCTATGGTGTTTTATTTGAATGATGATTATGAAGGTGGAGATTTTGTATTTCCTGATTTAAAAATTAGAATTCGTCCTGAACCTGGTATGTTAGTTTGTTTTCCTTCTAATCACCATTATAAACATGGTGTAGAACCAGTCACAAGAGGAAAGCGATATAGTATTGTATGTTGGGCACAGGTTAAAGGATTTCAAACAATGGAAGAGCAGAATAAAGAATTATCTCAAAAATATAACATACTCATAAATAACTGAAACAATTATTTTTAACTATGCAATATATTAAGCATTATTGGGTAGATAATATTACCAATCAATTCTGTTGCCGCACAAATGATGCACCAGAAAAAAGGCATCCTGTAAAAGAAATTCCTGGATTGGATGTTAAAGTATGGTTACAAGATATTAATGGTGTTGATGTATGCCTTTCAGAAGTTTCTTCCGAAATTCATGTACCAGAAGTGTATGAATCTAGTACATCTACAAAGAAATGTGTTCAGGTTCTTACCGAAACGGAATATAATAGTGTTGCAACTCCTTATTTTGAGTCGCAACAACTTTCTGGAGAAGCAAGAACTGAAGAAAATGAAACTCTAAAGGTACAGAAAGAAGCAGAAGCAACTGCCAAGTATCAGGAAGCACTCACAGCACTTCATGCTCTGTGACTTGACATCTGATTCAAAATCCCTTATAATATCTTTGCGATAGAATAGCAGGGAGGAGAGAAATCTCCTCTTTTTTCTTATATAAATTATACTAAAAATTGTAAAAAATTATGAATTTCACAGTTTATTCGAAACAAGATTGTCCACATTGCTACAAAGTTAAACAAGTCCTAG
>Ga0114967_10000559_pt1 | contig 31805 bp, 24 predicted proteins | sample M_130628_MF_Meta_FD_92639 | JGI IMG/M metagenome (GOLD analysis project Ga0114967, IMG submission 92639) | Freshwater microbial communities from Lake Montjoie, Canada to study carbon cycling - M_130628_MF_MetaG | ecosystem: Environmental > Aquatic > Freshwater > Lake | place: Lake Montjoie...
CGAGTCACGCAGTGACACCCTCCTGGAACGCAAAGGTCGAGAACTCGTAGAACTGGTATGGCAGGACCGTTACTAGGATCCTTATTTCAGCGCCAACGCGCGCCGATCGGGGTGATTGCCTGGTTGCCCGCGCGCGCTTCCGCGCCTCTCGCAGTGCCCGCAGACGGCCTGGCGGACACGGCCGCCCTGACCGTTTGGCGCCACTCCGGTACCGGCCCAGAGCGATGCACTCTAGGGGCTTTGGAGGGCGTCAAAGAAATCGCCGTAGTTTTCGACCCGCGGGATGTCCTGCTGGTCACCGCCACGGTGCCCCCCCTGACTGGGACCCGTCTCGAACAGGCCCTGCCAAATCTGATTGAAGATTCGCTGCTTCAGGATCCTGCAGCTTGCCGCATTGCATTGGGCCCGGAGCTCGGAGAAGGTCGACGAGTTTTGGGCGTTGTTGATCGGGAATGGTACGACCTCATCGTCGCCGGGTTTGCCCGGGAAGGTATACGCGTCGCAGCGGCCTGGCCGGCGCCCCTCGCGATTCCCTGGCGGGATGGTACGTGGTCGATCGCCTGGGTCGGTTCCTCACTAACGATCCGGCTCGGATCTGCCGACGGCTTCGGGGTCGAAGCGGAACGCCCCGATCTCGAATCGTCGGCGGCCGCGCTGCTCGCACTGGCTCAGACGACTATTCCATTCGAAGGAACGGTCAATCTGTACGCCGATGATGCCGAGGCTTTGAAAGCAATTCAATCCGCGGTTCGCGCGGCTGGCCTGGTTGGAGTCACAAACCCCATGCCGGTCCCGATTCCCGCGTCGATTGACCTTCAGCAAGCGGTGGCGGGGAGGTCGCGTCAAGGGCGCCCTGCGGTGAAGGTGTCTTGGTCTAGATGGCGCTGGCCACTGGCACTGGGAGCCCTGTGTGCAATGACGGCGATTATTTGCCTCAATCTGCAATGGGGACTGATGTCAAAAGAGTCCGTCGCGATCGAGGCTGCCATCGAACAGCGAGTACGTACGGTGTTGCCGGCACGGATACCGATTGTGGATGCGTCATTGCAGATGCAGCGTCGGCTTGATGTGGCGCGAATTCGTGCAGGTGAGCCTGCCACCGATGACGCGACCGCGCTCTTGACCCGGCTGGCGACCGCCCTCGGACCACGGGCGATGGACGCGTTGAGTTCCGCTGAATACCGGGACGGTCGTTTGCGGGTGCGATTTCAACCTGGCTGGGCCGATGCAGCGGCCGCTCGGGAGTCGCTCCGCGAGGCGGCGGGCCGCGAGCGCTTGCGTCTGCAATTTGAGGAACGCGACCCGGTCGCGATTGTGAGTTTGGGGTCATGAACGCTGATCAGAGCCAAATCGCTCGATGGACGTCTGAGGCCCGCGGAAGGTGGGATGCGTTTGCCGTGCGTGAGCGCTGGTTGCTGGCTGTGGCTGTACTCGTGTTGGTTTTGCTCGTGCTCGACCAGCTCGCCGTTTCTCCAGCATTGCGCGGAATTGCTCGCCTCGAGCGGGAGCTGCCGCAACGACGAGCGCAGTTGGCGCAGGTCGACTGGATGGCCGATCAGTTTGCGGGGCTCGCTAGCCGGGCAGGTGCGCCATCGGCCCAACCTTTGGGTGCAGAGCTCGAGCGGTTGTTGAAGTCGAGCGCTCTCCCTGCCGAGTTACTTCCAGGTGGTGATACGACCTCGCAAGAGCTTCGCGTCAGTAGCGTGCAGGTGACTCGATTGTTGAAGTGGGTCGCCGACACTCAGCGCGATCTGCGTATCCGTGCGACCAGCCTGGAGATTGAACGCACCAAAACGCCTGAAATGGTCTCAGCACGAATCCGCTTTGAGCGGCCACTGGTGGAATCTCCTTGAGTCGGGTACCGAAAGTCGCGTTGACTCTGTTATTCGTAGCTGGCGTTGCGATTGGGGTCCTCGCGATTTCCCCACCAACCGCACTGCTCGATCTCTGGCTGACTCACGCCATCGGGGGGCGGGTTCGTTTGGCTCAAACTGAGGGTACGCTGTGGCGGGGCGCCGCACGGATTGTGATTGTTGACCCCGGTCCCTCGCCAGCCTCTTCAGCTGCACCATTACAGGGGCTTGCCTTGCCGGGGGTGATCCGTTGGACCCTCTCGCCAAGCCTTCTGATTGGGCTGCTGGACGCCAGCGTGGTGCTGGTCGACGGTGGCGCACCGGTGCATGTGGTGGGATCTGTCGCAACCGGGGTTCGGGTGGATGCAGGACGCTTTGAGTGGATCGGTTTGGCGCTATCTGGGTTAGGTTCTCCCTGGAATACAGTTCGGCCTGTTGGGGCGTTGCGCGCTCAATGGGAGCCGATGGTGATTGACTCGGCTGGAATCCGCGGCACACTGACGCTCGAGCTTGCAGATGTGACATCCGCGATGAGTCCAGTGCGTCCGCTTGGTAGCTGGCGACTGGCCGTGCGTGCGGCCGGTGAGAGCGCAGCCTTGCGGATGGAGACTCTCGCCGGGCCGGTCAATCTTGAAGGCGACGGGCAATGGAATGCGCGTGGCGGTCTTAAGTTGCGGCTGGCTGCTTGGCCGGATCCGACAATGCAGACGGCGTTGACGCCATTGCTTAACCTGATCGGACCGCGTGAAGGCGGTCGAACCATTATTCGCTTGGGAGCCTGACTTGTTCATTGAAGATGCGCGCGGGGTTCGTCGGCGGGGGCGCTGGTTGCAGTGGCCCGCCATGACGGCCAGCAGGACGACGGTACCGCTCTCAAAGCTTGGTTTGCTTTGCTGCCTGGTTACTTTGCCATGGATGCCTGTTTCGACAGCAATGGCGAAGAAAGCGATGGCTGCATCGACCTCACCCCCGACCTCGACCTCGACCTCGACCTCGACCTCGACCTCGTCGTCCAATCCGACCTCGGCGTCGCCTTCGGTCCCCTCTGTTGTTAATCCCAATGAGCCAGTGTCGCTCAACTTTAAGGACGCGGATCTCGATGCGGTGATTGGCGCCTTCGGGCATCTGATCGGTCGTACCTTTGTGGTCGATCCAAGGGTTAAAGGCAAGTTAACGCTTGAGACGCCCAAGCCAGTGCCGCGGGCAACGGCGCTGCAGATGCTGCAATCGTCGCTGAGGATGCAGGGGTTTGCGATCATCGAAGCGGGCGGATTATTGCGCGTCGTGCCCGAGGCGGATGCCAAGGTGCAGGGCGGTAAGGTGACGACTGGCGCCAACGAAGTCTCTCGAAGCGCGAATTCGGGCGATCAGATCCTGACTCAGGTGTACCAGTTGCGCAACGAGTCGGCTTCGAATCTCGTGGCGGTCTTGCGGCCCCTGATCGCGCCCAACAACACGATCACGGCGTATCCGAACAACAACTCTCTCGTGGTCACTGACTATGCAACCAATCTCCAGCGCATTGGTCGTCTGATTGAGGTCCTCGATAACCCATCGGTTAATGATGTCGAGGTCCTGCCGCTCAAGTACTCAATCGCGTCCGATGTGGCCGCGGTCATCAGTCGTTTGCTGGATGATGCGGCTCGGGCCGGTCAGGGGGCACAGGTTGATCCAGGCCAAAAGGTCCTGGTGCTCGCGGACTCGCGCAGCAACTCCCTGTTATTGCGGGCGACTAGCTCGGCCAAGATCGCGTTGGCACGAAGCCTGGTCGATCGACTCGACCAGCCATCGGCCACACCAGGCAATTTGCATGTCGTCTACCTGCGTAATGCCGAGGCAAGCCGTCTCGCCCAGGTCTTGCGCGGAGTCCTTGGCGGTGCGCTAGGCTCGGGTGGCGGACCGATCGATCAAGGTTCCAGTGCCGGATTCGGCGCGGCGCAGGGGGCTGCTGGTCAGGGCGGTTTTTCAGCGGGCGCTGGCGCCACCGGTGGGTTTGGCCAGACTGGGCAGACCGGGCAAACTGGTGCCCAAGGCGGGCAAGGCACCGCAATGGGCGGTGGATTTGGCGCCTCCAACCCCGGTGGTGCCAACCCTTCGCAGTCGCAGCAGGCTTTTACTTCTGGCGGTGCCACGGTCGCTGCAGATACGGCGACCAATTCCCTGATCATCATCGCGGCCGAGCCGATCTACCGTAATTTGCGTGGGGTGATCGACCGTCTGGACGCGCGTCGTGCTCAGGTCTATATCGAATCACTGATCGTTGAAGTCACCGTCAGCAAGTCGGCCGAGTTCGGTGTTCAGTTCCAGTTCCTGCAATCACCCTCAGCCGGGGGAACAGGTGGGATTGGCGGAACGAATTTCACCGCGGCGGGTTCATCGACCAACATCATTGGCTTGGCGCAAAATATTGCTGGTGCGGCGCGCGGTCTGAATGTCGGGATCATCCGCGATGTCAGCATCCCTGGGATCAGTAGTTCGTCGGTGGTCACCCTCGGCTTTCTGGCACGTGCTCTTGAGGAAAGCGGTTCTGCCAATATTCTGGCGACGCCCAATCTTTTGACGCTGGATAACGAAGAGGCGAGGATCACGATCGGGCAGAACGTACCTTTCATCACAGGGCAGTTTCTGACGGCCAATACCGGAGCGAGCGTCAGTCCATTTCAGACGATTGAGCGTCGAGACGTTGGCACGACGCTTCGGGTTCGACCCCAGATCTCGGAGGGCGGACTCGTCAAGATGCAGATCTTCCAGGAGGTCGCGAGCGTTGATACCTCGCAGAGTAATTCCGCCGGACTCATCACGAACCGGCGTGCAATTGAATCGAATGTCATCGTCGATGATGGTCAGATGGTGGTGCTTGGTGGGTTGATCCAGGAGACGGTTGAGGGTTCGATCGAGAAAGTTCCGGGCCTGGGTGATTTGCCGGTCGTCGGGCAATTGTTTCGGTTTGACAAGCGTTCGCGCAAGAAGACCAATTTGCTCGTGTTCCTGCGCCCGGTCGTGCTGCGCTCAGCGGAAGCCTCGTGGAACCTGACCGCTGACCGATATGACTTTGTGCGCCGACTGCAGGCCGATATCGCCTTGCCGCCGCACCAGGTGTTGCCTGACTTCACCTCAACGCAGTTGCCGCCGATGACCTCGCGCCCTGGGGCAGTTGGACCTCTGCCGGGTTCGGCTGTTGAGACCCCTGCGCTGGTTCCCACGCCTCTGCCCGTGCCTTCACCCGGACTGATTCCCCGAAGCTCAGGCCTCGTCTTGCCGCCCACACCGACGGTTCTGCCTGCGCCGGCTTCTGCCCTCATTCTCGACTCCGCCCCGGTACCCCGTTGATCCGAGTTCCCTACGCATTCGCGCGCAGCCAGCGGGTCCTTGTGATGTCCGTTGAGGCTGGTCATGCTGAAGTCTGGATTGATCCAGCAACCCGGCCTAGCGCGTTGGCTGAGCTTGCACGGATGGTGCCTCTGCGACTGAACCCGGTTCGTAAAAGTATCGCCGAATTCAATGCGGCGCTCGCACAGAGCTACTCAGGTTCGGGCGGGACCGCGGCGGCGGTAGCCGAGGAGGTCGAGAGCGATCTGGATCTTTCGCGCCTGCTCCAGGACATTCCCGAAATCGAGGATTTGCTAGAGGCTGAAGACGATGCGCCGGTGATCCGGATGATCAATGCGCTGCTGACTCAGGCGGCACGCGATGGCGCGAGTGATATCCATATCGAGCCGTTTGAATCCTTCTCTTTGGTTCGGTTTCGCGTCGATGGCACGCTGCGTGATGTGGTTCGGCCCAAGCGTGCGTTGCATGCGGCTCTGGTCAGTCGGATCAAGATCATGGCCCAACTCGATATCGCCGAAAAGCGCTTGCCGCAAGATGGCCGGATAACCTTGCGGGTAGGTGGGCGACCCATGGATGTCCGCGTCTCGACGCTCCCGACCGGTCATGGCGAGCGGGCGGTTTTGAGGTTGTTGGACAAGGAGGCTGGGCGCCTCGATTTGTCGCGCCTGGGGATGAGCGATATCACCCTGGCCTCATTTGACCGCCTTTCCCACCAACCCCACGGGATTGTGTTGGTCACGGGCCCGACCGGTTCGGGCAAGACGACGACGCTCTATGCGGCCATGGGCCGGCTGGACGCGACGACGACCAATGTGATGACCGTTGAAGACCCGATCGAGTATGACCTCGAGGGGGTTGGTCAGACGCAGGTCAATCCACGGATTGAGATGACATTTGCCAAGGCCTTGCGATCGATTTTGCGCCAGGACCCCGATGTCATCATGATCGGCGAGATTCGCGATCTGGAGACCGCTCAGATTGCGGTCCAGGCCAGCCTGACCGGCCACCTCGTGCTAGCCACGCTCCATACCAACGATGCGGTCAGTGCGATCACCCGTCTAATCGATATGGGGGTTGAGCCATTCCTGCTGTCATCAAGCCTTCTGGGCGTATGCGCTCAGCGCCTCGTGCGCAGGCTTTGTATGAATTGCCGTGAGGCTGATCCGTTGATCACCGGTAATTGGCGGGCTGTTGGGTGTCCTGCTTGCGCTCGAACCGGATTTCAGGGCAGAACCGGGATTTACGAACTGCTGATCGTTGATGACATGATTCGAAGTCAGATTCACGAGCGGGCGGCCGAGGCAAACATCCGCCAAGTCGCGTTGGGTTCGGGAATGCTGACAATGCGCGACGACGGGCAACGCTGGGTCAATCAGGGCATCACCTCGCTCGACGAAGTGATCCGTGTGACCCGCGATTAAGCCCCCAACATCAAGCTGACAAATGGCAGCATTTCGCTTTGAGGCGGCCAGTGCTAAGGGTCGGGTAGAGTCGGGCTCGCTCGAGGCCGACAGTGCACGAGCTGCTCGTTCGATCTTGCGAGAGCGCGGCTTGGCTCCGCTGGTGGTTGAGGCTGTCGCGGTGGCGGTGGATCAGGCCACGACTTCGCGCTGGGCAGGGCGTCTGAGTCAGGCCGATCTCGCGCTGGTCACGCGCCAGCTCGCCGGGCTACTCAGTGCCCGACTGCCTCTTGAGCAGGCGCTCAATGCGGTGATCGAGCAGGCCGAAAATCAACGAGTGCGCGATCGCTTTGCGGCTGTTCGCAGCGAGGTAGTGGCTGGACACGGGATTGCTTCGGCGCTTGGGCGTTTCCCGAGAGACTTTCCTGAGGTCTATCGGGCGCTGGTCGCAGCGGGGGAGCAATCGGGCGATCTCGCGGTGGTCATGACCCGTTTGGCCGATTGGGTCGAATCTCGCAGTGCACTGGCCTCTCGTGTGACCATGGCGTTTCTATATCCGGGCATCGTCACAGCGGTTGCGCTGTTGGTCATTGTGGGCTTGCTGACCTATGTGGTGCCGCAGGTGGTGGGTGTCTTTGCGCAAACGCGTCAGAAGTTGCCTCTACTGACGGTCATGCTGATCGCCACGAGCGATTTTCTGCGGGCCTGGTGGTGGTTACTGGCCGTCGCCCTCGGGGCCGGGGCGGTGGCGGGGCGCGCCATGCTTGCGCAACCAGCGGTGCGGATGATTTGGGACGCTCGCCTGCTTGAACTCCCGATTATTGGGCGACTCGTACGTGGCCTCGATACCGCACGATTCGCCAGTACGATCTCGATCCTCGCAGCCGGGGGCGTTCCACTCTTGCGGGCTCTTGAGGCTGGGGCCCAAACATTGGGTAATCGCGCCCTGCGCGTCAATGTCGATGATGCGATCAGTCGCGTTCGCGAGGGCGCGACCCTGTCGAGGTCTCTGGCCGTCCAGGGCAGATTCCCACCGATGTTGGTACATCTAATCGCGAGCGGCGAAGCGACTGGCGAACTCCCCGCGATGCTTGAACGCGCAGCCGCGCTGCAGGCCCAGGAGGTTGAGCGGCGTACCATGACGTTGACTGGTCTGCTGGAACCCTTGCTGATCCTCGCGATGGGCGGCATTGTTCTGGTGATTGTTTTGGCGGTCCTGATGCCAATCATTGAAATCAATCAACTGGTGCGTTGAGATGGCCTGGCTCGAAGTTGCGCTGCTGTTCTTGCTGATTTTTATCAATGGTCTGTTTGCGATGACCGAAATCGCGCTGGTGACGGCGCGTCGGTCAAGGTTGCAGCGTCAGGTGGATGAGGGCGATCGCTCAGCTGCTGCTGCAGTGCGTCTGGGTGAGGACCCAACCCGGTTCTTATCCACGGTCCAGATCGGCATCACATCGATCGGGATCCTGAACGGGATTGTCGGTGAAATGGTTCTGGCTCAGCCCTTTGCGCTCTGGCTGGAATCTCAATACGAGTTTAAGGAAGGCACAGCTGGCTTGCTAGCAACGGGCCTGGTCGTTGTCGTCGTGACCTACGTTTCGATCGTGTTGGGGGAATTGGTCCCGAAGCGTCTTGGCCAGATTCATCCCGAGCCCATTGCCCGTGCGGTCGCGCGTCCCATGCTTTGGCTGGCCGCAGCCACCCGGCCATTTGGGCGCCTGTTGACCGGGTCGACGGAATTGGTCCTCGGATTGTTCGGGGTGAACGCGCGCGGTATGCCCGCCGTGACGCAGGAGGAGATCGACGCGCTGCTTGCCGAGGGCTCGGAATCAGGTGCGATTGAGGCCCAGGAACATGCCATGGTTCGGAATGTGTTTCGTCTTGATGACCGCCAGATCGGGTCCTTGATGGTGCCGCGCGGCGATGTCGTGGTGCTTGATCGGTTAGTGCCGACCGAAGAAAATTTGCGGCGGCTTGAGGCATCGGAGCACTCCCGGTTTCCGGTCGTGCGGGGTGGGCTCCATGATGTCGTAGGCGTGGTAGCCGCACGTGCGCTATTGGGGGCAACGTTGCGTGGCGAACCTCTCGATCTGGCACGCGAAGGCCTTCTGCAACCGCCTGTTTTTGTGCCGGAAAGTCTCACGGGAATGGAGCTGCTGGAGAATTTCCGTTCCTCTGGGGTTCAGCTGGCGTTCGTGATCGATGAGTACGGTGAGGTCCTCGGAATCGTCACCTTGCAGGACGTCATGGAAGCGATTACGGGCGAATTCAAGCCTCGCCACGCCGAGGACGCCTGGGCCGTGCAGCGGACGGACGGCAGTTGGCTGCTCGATGGTCTGATTCCGGTCCCGGAACTCAAAGACCGGCTTGGACTCCGTTCGGTGCCCGAGGAGGATAAGGGACGTTTTCATACCTTGTCCGGCATGATGATGCTGATGCTTGGACGTTTGCCCGGCGTGACCGATCGGGTGGTCTGGGAAGACTGGTCGTTCGAAATTGTGGATATGGACGCCAAGCGCATTGATAAAGTCCTGGCGGTGTCGGTTGGTGAACCGGAGGGCGCCAATGCGCTGGATGCTTCGGTCATGATGCCGCCGGTTGCCTGAGGGGGCCCAACAGGATCAGTTCCCTACAGTGAAACAGGACCGGCGTAGCCCGTCAGTTCAAGATAGCCCCGACCGATTTCGGGTGCCTCTGAATGATCGCCGTCGACCAGGCGAACCGCACCTTCCCAGTAATAGCCCCCAGTGCTTGCACGAGCATCGACCTCCTGATCGTCGAGCAGCGGAATCAAGCGAAGAGTCCTTTCTTTTTTCGAGGGCTGATCGCGCAACCTTAGTCTCATTGAGACGGGCCAGTCGGCTCCACTTCGGCTCGATCGCCAGATGCGAAGGGGTTCGAAGACAACATCGGTCGTCGATTGGGGCGCCCCGAGCTGCAATACTTCTTGGCGCCCCTGCGCATCCCGCCATGCAACGTGTTGCCATCGGGAATTGCCATGGGCGTCACGGATTCGAAATGCCGTGAGCGAACCACCATCATGTAGGTTGATTCCAACCCAGTCCCATCCTACGGCCCCTGTTTCGAGAAGCGTGCTTGACCATTCATGATCAAGCCAGGCGCGGCCGGTCACGGTTTGAGCTTTTGACCGCACCTGAATCTCACCGCTGACCTGCAGTTGCGGGCGGCTGTAGTAAAAGCTCGCTTGCTCCGGGTTCGGCCCCTTCGTGGAAACGCCGTTGTTGCCCTGTAGCAGGGGCGCTCCAGCCGACTTGAACGAAAGTGCAAGCTCGAAGGCTTGGCTTCGAATTTGGGCCCGGTACTGGTCGCTCTCGGTCCGGGCCAGTTTCCAGGGCCCGATCTGAACCTGTGTGTCTTGAACAGCGGCCTGCGCAAGTCCGAAACCAATTCGCGCAGCGCGCTGATCGTGCAGGAGACGCCCCTCCTCGGGTAGCGCCAGGGCTGCATGCGCAAACAGGAGTTGGGTCGGTGCAAAGCGGCTGGGATTCGCGTTCGGGTGGCGGGTGCGGGCTCTAAAAAATGTAATTTGCACGCCACACGGGGGGGCATCCTGGCGCTCGAGCCAACCGGTCAGGTACCACCACTCGGTTCGGAAACCGGGATGAGCGCCGTGATCTTCGGGGAACCGAAGGCGGCGTGGCCGAACCGCTTCAAATTCGGGCGCTTGGTTATCCGTGCTGCCCCGAGCCAAGACCAAGGCATGCGGGGTAGCCCCGATGAGCGCCGCGGTCTGGACTGAGCGTTGAATTGAGCGTTGAACTGCGCGCTCAAAAAATACGCGTCGAAGGATCATGGTTGGCGATGGAGTCGAGCTCACCAGTCCTCCCGCACGGCATTTGAAGGAGATTCTTCGAGCGCTTGTCGCGTCGCAAGCCTTGCGGCTAGGACCGCAGCGCCAATCAGTGTCAGGCCAGTGGCCAGCAGGAGGCCCCAGGGGACAGACCAGTTCATGGTCCAGTGAAAAGACTGCGGATTGACCTGAAAAACAAGGATGGCGGCGATGGCAGCGCCCACCATGCCGCCCCAGATGACGCCGAGGGTGGCAATCGTGAGCGCTTCGATCGTGATCTGCTGACGCAATTGGTTGCGGGTTGCCCCCAGGTGCCTCAGGATGCCGAACTCGCGCCTCCGGGCAAGCGATTGGCCGCCGAACGCCGCGGCAACTCCAAGGATGCCAACGCCGATGGCGGCGGCTTCGAGCGCGTAGGTCACGGCGAAGCTGCGGTCGAACACGGTCAGCGACAAGGTCCGAATTTGGGCGGAGCTGCGAAGATCAAAACGGGCGTCGGCGGGCAGGACTGACTGAATGTTGGCACTTACCGAGTCGGCGTTTGCGCCGGGCTCAAGCCAGATTGCAGCATCACTGACCGAATCATCAGCTGTCAGGCGTCGGTAGTCTTCGGCTTGTATGACGATCGATCCGTGTTGGCGAGAATAGTCTCGCCATACCCCGGCGATAAAAAAGGTGGCCGTCCCGTCCAGTGGCAACACCATTTGCATGCCGGGGCGCAGGCCATCGCGGCGTGCGAGCGGTTCCGAAATCCAGATTGGGATCGATCCCGCGGGGTTTTTAACCGTAGGTCCTGTCATGGGCAGCCCAGACTCTGGGTGCTGCAGATCGATCCGACGTGCGAGCAGCGCGACTGCCGGACGTTGCGGGTCGAGGATCAGCTCTCGGCTGCGCAAGAATTCAATCCTGGAAATGCCCTGGACGGCTCTTAATTTTGACTGCATCGGCGATGAAAACGCCGCCGAACCGCCCCCGCTGGGTGCACGCAGGTACAGGTCGGCCGGGAGCACCACGTCCAGCCAGTCGATGACCGAATCGCGAAAGCTCTGAACCATGATGGCCATCGCACACCCCAGTGCGAAGCTCGCCACCACACCGGCGACGACGCCAGTCGACTGCGACGGCGCCTGAACGACGCGGGTGATGGCAAGCCAAAAGGGCGGGTGGCGCCAGCGGATTGGTTCGTCTCGAGCAACCGTCGACAACATCACAGGGACCAACGTGATTCCTGCCAGAAGCCAACAGGCAATGGCAACATAGGACGGAATGGGCAGTTCCTCGATGGTTGGGGCTTGCAGCAAGAGGGCGCCGGCAGTGAGCAGCCCTGCAGACCACCACGTTAGTTGTCGAGTCTGGCCACGTGGGATCGCTTCGCCACCGGTATCTCGCAAGCCATCGATTGGGGTCATACGACTGGTTGCTCGAGCTGGCGCCCAACTGGCAAGCGCGCCGACCAGGGTGCCTGCGGCAACGAAGGCCAACAAGGTCAGCGGGTCCGCCCGCAGTCGGGCAGTTCCCGAAAAATAGCCCCCACCGAGATCGCCGCCAACGGTGAAAAGCAGCCCCTGCGCGGCCAGAACCCCAAGGCCGATACCCAGCAAACTTCCCGTCAGCGCAACCGTCAGACCCTGTAATGCGACCAGCGCAATCACGCCGTTCGGTGGCATCCCCAGCACACCGAGCAGTGCCAGAACCGATCGTTGGCGTCGGACCGCGAGCGTCAACGCCGTCCAGACCAGAAACGCTCCTGTGAATAGTGCGACGAGGGCCAGCACCGCGAGGTTGACGCGATAGGCCCGCGACAGGTTCGACATTCTTTGTACCGAGGCGTCGGGCTCCAAAAGCTCAAGTCCCTTGAAACCGGCCCCGGCCAGGCGATCTTGCAGTCGGCCAATGGCAACGGCTTTGGGCAGGGTGGGATCCAGACGGAGGTCGATTCGGCTCAGTCGTCCGAGTGCATTAAAGCGCCACTGCGCGGTTGCCAGATCCGTCAGAAGAATGCGGTCATCGAGATCCACGGAACCCGCGATCTCAAGCCTGACGTTGCTGAGGCCGACGATCAGGTCGATCGAATCGCCGTTAGCTGGAGAACCGAACTGCTTGCGGGATTGTTCCGACAGAAAGACCTGGTCGGCTGCAAACAACGCGGACGCAGAACCGTTATCGGTTTCCGGTGTCGCCAGGATCGGAAGGAGGGCTGGCGTGACAGCGGCGGCTCGAAGTATGTCAAGTCCGATGACGCGGTAGGCATCCTGTCGCGAAGAGCCGAGGCGCAAGTCGAGTACGGGGCTGGCTTGCGCGACCTCTGGTGCACTGGCGACGACTGGCCAGACCGATTCATCGAAGAGGCCTGCAGGGCTGACGAGTTGCAGTTGTGCATTGCCATTGATACGGGCAATCGCGTCGCGAAATTCATCAAGTGCGGATCCGTTGACTAGATGGATTGCGAGGGCCATCGCGACGCCGCTGGCGATTGCAAGGATTGCGATGATCCAGCGCCCGGGTTGCATTCGCCATGCGGCCAGGAGCCACCAGCGCGCAATCACGCTGAAATTGTTGGTCATCGGCGAGCGGTTTGATCAACCAGTCGATTGGGCTCAAGGCGGAGGGTACGGTCGGCGCCTGCGGCCGCCTGGGTCGAATGAGTGACCATGAGGATCGATGAGCCAACCGCGCGGGCTTCGGCGCGCAACAAGGTCAGCGCACGTTCAGCTGAATGTGGATCCAGGTTGCCGGTCGGTTCGTCGGCCAAGATGATTTGCGGGCGGTGAATGAGCGCCCGGGCGAGTGCAACGCGTTGTTGCTCGCCGCCCGACAGTTCACCCGGCAGCGCGCGCAGTCGATCGCCCAATCCAAGTCGCCCCATCAGGTCCGCCGCCGCTTCGTGCGCAGTCCGCTCGTTGCCACCGCCAAGCAGGTGGGGCAGCGCAATATTCTGCAGAACATTCAGATGTGGGATCAGGTGGAACGCCTGGAAAACGAATCCGATCAGACGTCCGCGCAGGCGCGCGGCAGCATCGGTTTCCAGTTGATCAACCCGGACCATCTGATCGCCATCACGAAGCTCGATCGACCCCGCGTCGGGGCGATCGAGTCCTGCAATGAGGTGCATTAGAGTCGATTTGCCGACGCCAGACTCCCCAACAATGGCGACGCATTCACCACAGTTGACCTTGAGGTCGATCTCGCGCAATACCCAGCGGTCGTTTTGCCCCGGTCGGGCACCACGGTGCAGTCGGCCGACGCCCCGAACAAACAGCGCGCAGTCGCCCGGTGGCGTCGCCACCATCAGTCGATGATGTCCGCACAAGCATCCAGTGGAACGGCAACCACTTTGCCGACGACGGGGACTGTTTTAACGACTGCGGCCGAAATCCGGCATGGGGCTGCCAGGACACTGCAGCCTGAAAGGGTGACCAGCAGGATCACCGATATTAGTGGCGAAACACTGGAGCGACGGTTGAATGGCGGGGTAACGAGAGGACTAGCGAGCGGGGCGAGTTTCGTTTTCATCTTGAAATTAATCTAGGGATTTGAAAGATAAGGACGACTTTCGAGTGACTTCCTTACGTCATTTCTGCGTCAATTCTGCGTCAGTTCTACGTTAGTTCAGGCTGTGAGCTGGCGCCAACTGCGCTCCCCATCGAGGTGGAAAAGCCAGCGTCGACGTAGGTGATTTCAGCGGTGACTCCACCGGCTAGATCGGACAGCAAGAAGGCGGCAACGTTGCCCACCTCTTCTGTGGTGACGTTGCGGCGTAGCGGTGCGTTTTTCGCGACCACATCCAAAATGCCGGAGAAGCCTTTGATTCCGCTCGCGGCGAGGGTGCGGATCGGGCCAGCCGAGATGCCATTCACACGGATTCCCTGATGGCCAACCGCTTCTGCCAGATACCTCACTGACGCCTCGAGAGAGGCTTTCGCAAGCCCCATCGTGTTGTAGTTCGGGACCATGCGAACCGCGCCGAGATAGGACAGCGTGAGCATGGCGCCGCGTCTGCCCTGCATGGCAGGAAGGGCACCTCGCGCCAATGCGACAAAGCTGTAAGCGGAAATGTCATGTGCGATCCGAAACGATTCGCGGGTAGCTCCTGCGAGAAACTCGCCTGCGATCGCTTCTCGGGGCGCAAACGCGATGGCGTGCACCAACCCATCAAACCCATCGGGCCAATGCTTGGCCAGTGCCTCATACAGCTGGTCAATTTGAGCGTCTTCGGCAACATCACAGGGCAGGGTGATGGTCGAACCAAAGTCGGCGGCGAGCCCCGCGATTCGTTCCTTAAACCGCTCATTCTGATACGTGAATGCCAATTCAGCCCCCTCTCGGTGGCAGACTTTTGCGATTCCGTAGGCGATTGATCGGTTCGAAAGCAGTCCCGTGATCAGGATGCGTTTGCCGGCAAGAAAACCCATGATGTCTCAGTTGAAGTAAGGGTGGGGTCAGCGCTGACGCGTGGGGCGGCCGCGTGAAGCAGGGGCGGGTTTGCGGGCACCCTTCGGCTCGGTCGCCTTAACGGGGGGCGGCGCTTTGACGGACTCTCGTTGGCCGGCGCGGCGCGCGCCCCGAGGATTTTCGGCCTTGGCTGGCTGGCCTTTTGCGATAACAGGCGGCGCTGAAGCTGTTCGGCCTTTGAGGTTTGACTCTCGTTTGGGCTCGGGCACGCGCTCGGATCGGGGAGCTGCTGCAGTGTTTGATACCGCCGCCGTTCTGAGCGGGCCAATCGCTGGCGCTGCGACTGGGTTTGTCGGGGCTTTGGCGGTGACCATCGGCGCAATCGGGGCAGATGGCGACGATTTGGCGCTTGACTGCGGGACTGGCGGTAGCGGATCGGGTTCCGCGAGAGCGACCTTGACGATCTGGCGGTCACCGTACTCGGTCGTCACCACAGTTTGCGATTGAGCCGGCCTCACAATTAGGCGCATACCGCGTCGGGCGGTGTCGCGCAGACCGTTCCAGGCCCTCAGCGCGGCGACGGTGATGCCATATCGATTGGCGATCGACTGCATATTCTCTTGCCGACCGACCAGATGGCGTTGGGCGGGCGTATCGACCAATTCGTAGACCCGTGGTGCGATGAACTGCTCCACCAAGGTCTCGTCCTGAACTTCCTTCTGCGGCGCGAGGATTCGGGTTCCAGGCAGCAGGCGGGCTTGGGTGTTAAGACCGTTGGCTCGCCGTAATTCGTGACCACTCAGACCCGATCGGCGGGCGACGGCGTCGATGGTTTCACCCGGGCGAATCGTCAGGGGTTGCCATGAGGCTAGCGGTTTGCGTGCGCTTGCATGCTGGTCCATCGCCTCCATAAATCCCTGCACCCGTTCGGTCGGCAAAATGATTACGTTGTTGCGACTGGCCGTAATGACCGGGCGATTGTGCGCTGGGTTGAGGGCCAGGAATTCTCCGACGGTCATGCCGGCAAACCGCGCTGCCAGGCTCAGGTCAATCGGGCGCAGCTTTTCAAGGGTTGCGAAATAGGGTTCGTTCGGGATGTCGGGTAGTTCAAAGCCGGTGGTCTGTGCGCGCGCGACGATATTGCGCAGCGCCATTAGTTTAGGCACGTAGTGCCGGGTCTCGTTGGGCATGTCGAGTGACAGGTAATCCGTCGGACGCCCGCGCGCCGCATTTTTGCGCATGGCTCTCTGGACCGCACCTTCGCCCCAGTTGTAGGACGCCAATGCCAGGAACCAGTCGTTACCCTGCATTTCGTAGATCCGGGTGAGATACCCCAGGGCGGCGTTGGTGGACTGCAAAACGTCTCGACGCTGGTCGACCCACCAGTTCTGGGACAGATCGTAATTTCTTCCAGTGGAGGGAATGAACTGCCAGAGGCCGGCCGCTTTCGCTGACGACATCGCAACCGGATTCATCGCGCTTTCTACAAATGGCAGCAGCGCAAGTTCACTGGGTAATCCGCGCCGTTCGATCTCTTCAACGATAAAGAACAAGTAGCGTCCGCCGCGCTCGAACATGCGCTTGAGCGCGTCAGGACGGGAAAGATATAGGCGCTCATAGTTAGCCACCAGCGGGCTACTGAGCTCTGGCAGCCGATAACCCGCCCTGATTCGGTCCCACAGGTCCCGATTCGGCGCTGGGCCGGTTGGTGTTGCAGAGGTCGATGTCGATGTCGATGCCGATATTGAAGACGCCGGTGCTACCAATGCAGCGGGCTGACTGGTGGTTGAGACGCCACGGCTATTCTCGGGGTCTGGGGCGAACGTTTCTCTGCCCACCGATTCGGGAGTGACGGGCTCGGCCGATCGGTTCGGGCTCGGGGCTGAGGCCTCGGCCTCGGCCTTGGCTTCGGACGACATTTTCTCGACTGGTGCGTCGTCAACACCCTGCGCGGTGGCGAGTTGCGCGAACGCGAGGAGGGCCCAGAGCCAGCGCCGCATTAGCGATGCGGAACGAGGGCGGCGACGGAGTGGCGCAATCGGCTCACGGGCGTGCTCGGGGTCAAAAACGGTGTCATCAAGCGTATCCTGCAATCTGCGGTGACCGGATGCTAACGCGATGTCGGAACAACAAGTGAACGTAGAGCCAGCCCAAGACAAGCTGAGCGCTTGGACGGAGTGGTTGGGGTCCCCGCCGGGGCGCTACGTGCTGCAATGGCAACAAGCACAGTATGACCGAACGGTCTGTGACTTTTTCGGATTTCATGCTGTTCAGATTGGCCTGGCCGCTTTGCCGGCCCTGCGCGAAAGCCGGATGCCACTTCGCGTCTTCTGCGCCCCGACCCCAGAGTTGGTGGGAACACACCCAACACAATCGTACTGCGAGGGTTCCGTACTGATTGAGCGCCCCGAAGAATTGCCCTTTGAAACGGGCTCGTTGGATCTGGTGGTTCTGCCCCATTTGCTCGAATTCGCGGAGGATCCTCATCAGATATTGAGAGAGGTTGACCGGGTCTTGCGAGCCGAAGGACGGCTGATGATCTCGGGCTTCAACCCAGTCAGCCTTTGGGGGATGCGCCAAGGCCTTGCCCGCGGGATTTTACCGGATTACCTGCCGCGGCCCTGCCGGATGCTGAGCGTGCCTCGCTTGCGGGATTGGTTCAAATTATTGTCATTTGATCTCGACCGTGGGCGGTTTGGTTGCTACGCCCCCCCATGTCGCTCGGATCAGTGGCTTGCCCGCAGTGCAATCCTCGAAAAAGCGGGCGACCGATGGTGGCCGATTTGCGGCGCTGTTTACTTTTTGGCCGCAGTAAAACGCGTCCAGGGCATGCGCATGATCGGACCCGCCTGGAAGCGCACTAGCAAGGCGGCGGTCGGTCGCGTCGTGGCCGCCCCGCCAACTAACCGTGACATGGGCGAGTAGCAGCGAGCAGTAGCCGTCAGTCAGTTAGGGTCACTCCCGAGAAGCGATGCCCTTTTTCAGGCGCTCAATGCCCTCGAGGAGCAGAACGCGCGGGCGGGCAAAACACCAGCGCAACCAGCCCTCTCCCTCCGGGCCAAAGGCAGAGCCAGGGGCTAGTCCAAGTCCGACGGTCTGGACCAGGGCCTGCGCCAAAGCTACGCTGTCGAGGGTACCCTCCACCTTGAAGAATGCATACATCGCACCGTCTGGAATCCCGGCGGTGATGCCAGGGATCGCCTCTAATGCGGTCAACAGGGTTTCTCGACCGTTGATTAACCGCTGTCTGAAGGCCGCCAGGTCGGGCTCGCCAGTTTCGACGGCGATGACGCCGGCTTTCTGAATGAAAGTCGGAGCGCAGGAGGTATTAAATTCAATCAGCTTTCCGAGGTCGCCAATTAATGCGGTCGGCGTGACCAGCCAACCAAGGCGCCAGCCCGTCATTTGCCAGGTTTTGGAAAACGTATTGGCGACGATCAGGGCGTCCTCCGGGTGCGCGATATCCAGCATGGACGGCGCACTGGCGGACTCGACCGGCGAAAAAACAAGTCGTTCGTAGGCCTCATCCGACAAAATCCAGATCCCAAGGTGGCGGCAATGGGTCAGTAGCCTTGCTTGATCCTGCGCACTCATCACCCAGCCGGTCGGATTGTTAGGCGAATTGATCAACACCGCGCGGGTGCCAGGTGTGAGGCGCGCCAGCAAAGCGTCCAGATCCAGATGCCACCGTTGGCTTTGCGGGTTCAGCGAGAGGGCCACCCGATCGACGACAGCACCCAGGATCGCAGGGATTTCGACCAGATTTGGCCAAAGCGGTACGACCGCGACTACCCGGTCTCCAGGCGACAGGATCGCCTGGCACGCAAGCATCAATCCGTTGACGCCTGAGTTGGTGATCGCGACCCGAGCGACATCGACCGAACGGTGCAACTGGCTGAGGTAACCCGCAAGCGATTCCCGCAATGCGGGCAAACCCAATGTCGGGCCATAAAAAGTGTCGCCGGCATCAAGGGAATGTTTGGCCGCCTCACGGATGGCCAAGGGTGTGACGCCATCCGGTTCTCCAAACCAGAACGGCAGGACATCCTCGCGCCCCATGGCGGCATTGGCGACCAGTCGAATCCGGCTTTCGCTCAGCGCCCGAACTTCAGGCCGGGCTATGGCGGCAGGGAATGAGGACAATTCGGGCTGCATTAATTCGCTGTTTTGATCAAACATTCACTATGCTATCGGGTTAATTCAAGTTGTTTTTTGGGTGGGCTTGTGAGAAGTCGAAATGTTTCTGTCCTAATCATTTCCCTGGTGGGAATGGTCTTGATTGGTGGGCTCGCCTGGAAAGAGTCAAAAACTGGTGAAGTGAGTGCTGCGTTGAGTGCTGCCTTTGGCGCCGCAACTGGAGCACAAGCACCCGCCAAGCCCAGTGGCCCGGGTGGGTCGGGTGGTAGTGCCACAACAACTCCGGGAAGCGCAGGTGGCCCCGGCGGGGCTGGTGGCGGTGGCGGTGGCGGCCCTGGCGGGGCGGGTGGCGGCCCGAAAGGTCCTGTGGGTGTCGAAATCGTTGCTGCGAAGACCGGAACGGTGCAGGACCTGGTGGCCGCTGTGGGTACCCTGCGAGCCAATGAATCGGTCGTTATAAAGCCCGAAATCGCCGGGCGGATCGCCAAGCTCGGCTTTAGCGATGGTGAACGGATTCGTGCGGGGCGGGTTATGGTTCAGCTCGACACCTCTGTGCCCGCAGCCGAATTGGAACAAGTGCGCGCCGAGCGCGCACTGGCACTTGCCAAGTACGAACGAGCGGTTGAACTGGCCGAAAAGAATTTTGTTTCTGCACAAGCACGGGATGAAGCCGGCGCAAATTTGCAAGTCGTTGATGCACGTCTCGCGCTCGCCCGCGCCCGACTTGAGAAGAGCAGCATCCTCGCGCCATTTGGGGGCATTGTTGGACTGCGCAATGTAGCCCCTGGGGACTTCGTCAAGGACGGCGCCGAGTTGGTGACGCTCGAGGATACGAGCTCGATGAAAGTTGACCTGAGGTTGCCAGAACGGGTGATCGGCCGCTTGCGCCGTGGCCAGTTGCTGGAGATTTCGGTCGAGGCGCTTCCGGGGCGCACGTTCAAGGCGTCGATCGACGCGCTAGATGCCACGGTCGATGCCAATGGACGGTCGATTTTGGTGCGTGGCCGCATTCCAAACACCGACGAGATCCTGCGTGCCGGCATGTTCGCCAGAGCACAGGTGGTGCTGAGCGAGCGCAATGACGCAGTGCTAGCGCCCGAAGAGTCGATCGTCCCGCAGGGCCCTGACCTTTTTGTCTGGCGGGTGACCGAGGGTAAGGCATCGAAGATCAAAGTTAAGGCGGGTGTTCGTCGCGACGCTCAGGTTGAAATTTTGGAGGGGCTGGCAGGCGGCGAAAGCATCGTGATTGCTGGCCAACTCAAACTGAACCGCGACGGACAGGAAGTGAAGATCATTGATCCGTCGAAGCGTCCAGGGGGCGGCCAGGGTGGTCCCGGTGGTCCCGGTGGTCCCCCCGCGGCCCCTGTGGCCCCAACGTCCAAATAAGGGGCCCACGATGCTGATCTCAGACCTCTGTATTCGTCGCCCCGTCTTCGCGACGGTCCTCTCGCTGTTGATTATTCTGGTTGGTGTCGTCGCTTACGACCGGCTCCCGGTGCGGGAGTACCCGCGAATCGACGAACCCGTCGTGACGGTCGAGACCAAGTACCCGGGGGCATCCAGCGAGATCATTGAGAGCCAGGTCACGAAGCCCCTCGAGGATTCCATCGCAGGAATCGAGGGTGTCGATGTGTTGACTTCGATCTCTCGCCCTGAGCAAAGTCAGATCACGGTGCGTTTCCGGATTGAGCGCGATCCGGATTCGGCCTCTGCGGATGTGCGCGACCGGGTCGCCCGGGTGCGTGCCAAGTTGCCGACCACGATCGAGGAACCCGTCATTGCCAAGGTCGAGGCGGATGCGAACCCGATCATCTGGCTCGCATTCAGCTCGGTCTCGATGTCGGCTCTTGACGTCACCGATATTGCTAATCGGGTGGTTAAACCGCGCTTGCAGACCTTGCCAGGTGCGGCCGACGTTCGGGTGTTTGGCGAACGCAAGTACTCAATGCGGGTCTGGTTAGATCGCGATCGGTTGGCCTCCTATCGACTGACGCCGGTGGATGTCGAAGATGCATTGCGCCGCGGTAACGTAGAAATCCCCTCGGGCCGGATCGAGAGCAGCAATCGGGAATTCTCGGTCGTGTCTCAAACAGATCTCATGCGGGTGAACGAATTCGAAGACATCGCGATTCGTAACTCGGCCGGTTACACGGTGCGCATCAAGGATGTCGCGCGCGTCGAAGTGGCGCCTGCCAATGAGCGTACGATCGTGCGTTTTAATGGTAAGAACGCGGTCTCGCTGGGCGTGATCAAGCAGGCCACCGCGAACCCGCTGACGCTCGCCAAGGCGGTGCGCGAGGTCTTGCCCAAGCTGAAAGCGGAATTGCCAGCGGGTGTTTCGGTCGATATCGCTAATGACACGACCGTGTTCATTGAACGGTCAATCGAATCGGTCTGGCGCACGATCGGTGAATCGATCGTATTGGTCGCGTTACTGATTCTTTTTTTCCTGCGTTCGGTCCGGGCCAGCATCATCCCGTTGGTGACGATTCCGGTGTGTCTGATCGGTAGTTGCGCGATCATGCTGGTTGCTGGGTTCTCGATCAATACGCTCACTTTGCTCGCCTTGGTCATGGCGATCGGTTTGGTCGTCGACGACGCAATTGTGGTGCTGGAGAATATTTATCGCCACATCGAGGGGGGCATGGCACCGATGGACGCCGCCTTTCGTGGTGCTCGCGAGGTGGGTTTTGCGGTGATTGCGATGACGCTCACGCTCGCCGCGGTCTATGCGCCGGTGGCCTTTACAACTGGACGTACCGGTCGCCTGTTTGTGGAATTCGCGCTGACCCTGGCTGGGGCTGTTCTGGTGTCTGGTTTTGTAGCGCTGACACTGTCGCCCATGATGTGTTCCATCCTGCTCAAGCACACCAAGCCCGCAGCCAGCTGGAACCCTTCGAGTTGGATTGAGCGCGGCTTGGTTGGGTTGGAGAGCGGCTACGGCAAGGCGGTCGGCGGGGCGATCCGCGTTCGCTGGCTGATTGTTTTGCTGGCTCTTGCGGTCGCAGGCACTAGCGTCTGGTTATTGCGAACCACCAAGCGCGAGCTTTCCCCGATCGAAGATCGCGGCACCGTGTTAAGTATTTTTAACGGTCCCGATGGGGCCTCAATCGACTACACCGCCCGCTACGCCGAACGAATTGAGGCGATTGCCAAGGGTATTCCGGAGGTCGACCGGCGCTTTGTGGTCACCGGAAACCCCACCGTCACCCAAGGCATCGCCTTCATGCGACTCACGGACTGGAACGATCGCAAGCGCAGCGTCCAGGAAATTGCAAAGGAAGTTCAGCCCAAATTATTGGGGATACCGGGTGTCAACGCATTTGCGGTGCTGCCGCCCTCGCTCGGGCAATCACCACGTGAACGACCGATCAATGTTGTCGTAATGACCAACGATGAATATCCTAAAATGGCCCCGGTGGTGCAGAAGATGTTGAACGAATTGCAGCGCTGGCCAGGCATGCAGGGGGTCGACAGTGACCTGCGTCTGAATAAGCCGGAGCTCAAAATTCGCCTCGATCGCGATCGCGTCGCCGATGCGGGGGTTCAGGTCGAGCAGATCGGACGTCTGCTTGAAACGGCCTTGGGCGGACGCCAGGTGACCCGCTATAAGCGTTTTGGTGATCAGTACGATGTCATCGTTCAGCTCGAACCCCGAGCCCGCAATGAACCGACCGATATCTCCGATCTTTACGTCCGGGGGCGCAACGAGGCCATGGTGCCATTGACCTCCTTGATCAAGGTTGATGAAACGGTCAGTCCCCGCGAGCTGAATCACTTCGGGCAGCGCCGCGCGGTGACTTTTACTGCCAATCTCGCACCGGGTACTTCACTGGGCGAAGCCGTTGAATTCATTGAAGGTGTCGCGGGCCGAACCCTCCCGGCTGGCTATGTTCTGGACTTCAACGGGCAGACCCGCGAGTTCAAGTCGACCTCAAATACCCTGGCGGTGACCTTTGTTCTCGCACTTGCGTTTATCTATCTCGTGTTGGCCGCCCAGTTCGAGAGTTTCATCGACCCGTTGGTCATTCTGTTTACCGTGCCGTTATCGATGACCGGCGCACTGGCCGCGTTGCAGTGGAGTGGGGGGACACTTAACGTCTACAGCCAGATCGGCTTGATTACGCTGATTGGTCTGATTACAAAACATGGAATCTTGATCGTCGAATTTGCCAATCAACTGCGTGAACAAGGCCAAACAGCCCGCGATGCAGTTATTGAAGCCGCACGCTTACGTCTGCGGCCAATCCTGATGACGACTGGGGCAATGGTCTTGGGTGCGGTGCCGCTGGCGTTGGCGACGGGAGCCGGGGCCGAGAGTCGCCAGCAGATCGGTTGGGTGATTGTGGGCGGCATGTCATTGGGAACCGTGTTGACACTCTTCGTGGTCCCGGTGGTCTATTTGTTGTTTGCCCGAAGAGGACGGGTTGCTCAGGTGCCGACTGCCGAACCCGCCGCCGTGGTTTGAGCCGATGAGCGCGCCCGAACGGATTGTTTTCCTTGACACCGAGACCACCGGGCTGCGGGTTGAGGATGGGCATCGAGTGATCGAAATTGGTTGTATCGAGTTGATCGGGCGGCGCCTCTCCGGCCGCGATCTTCATCTGTATTTCAACCCTGAACGCGAAGTGGATGAGGGCGCAGCCGCGGTCCATGGAATGCGCCTGGCAGACTTGGTTGACAAACCAAGGTTTGCCGATGAGGCAGAGCGGATTCTCGCGTTCTTGGAGGGGGCGCAGGTGGTCATCCATAACGCCGCTTTCGATGAGGGCTTTCTCAATGCCGAGCTGGCGGCCTGCCAGCGCCCAAGGCTCCGAAGCTGCGTGGCAGAAGTCGTCGATTCACTCTCGCTGGCCCGCCAACTGCACCCGGGTAAGCGCAATTCGCTCGATGCGCTCTGCGAGCGCTATGAAGTCTCGAATAAGCATCGGGTCCATCACGGCGCAAAACTTGATGCGCAACTTCTCGCCGAGGTCTGGCTCGCCATGACCCGTGGCCAGGGGAGCCTCGAAATGGGCCTTGATGGCGGTTTGAGCGTCGCAATTGCGCAGGGTGGTGTCTGGCCCCCGGCCGGGTTGATGATTATTCCAGCGAGCACGGACGAACGGGCGGCGCATTCGACCATGCTTGACGGTCTTGATCGCGAGGCAGGTGGCGTCAGCGAATGGCGCTTACTTTAGAATAGGGCGTTTGCAGCGCACCGACTCCATGAAAGAACATCGCCACGGCCGATCCCAGCGGGATCGCAAGTCCCAACTCTCACCCGATGCAGAACGCCTTGTGACCGCAGCGCTCGGGCTGGCGAGTTCGGGAAGCCGTGTTGAAGATCGGTTCTGGGAAACCCACCTGGGTGCGCGGATCGAGAAGTTGCTCGATTCGGGGCATGCACAAGCGGTTCTTGATGCGCTCGAGCGGCTCGAGAAGACCGACGGCGATGCCTATGGTTCGCTGGTCGAAGCGACCGAAGCAGCGGCCGAGCAGGCGGTGATCGACCACGATGGCCAGCGCTATGAGGCCCTGTTAATTACCGCGCCGCTGATCGCATGGACTCGATTCAGAATTCCGTCGGGCGCCCTCGCCGCCGATCCCGTTTCGGTGTTGTCGGCTCATTGGCAAGCCCATGTGTTGGCGCGCGAGACCCGGTTTCGTCTGGTGCCCTGGCTCTACAGCCTGGACCAGTTGCCCCGCGACTTTGCCGAAATCCGGCGCATTACCCGCAAACTCGGGCAGTCGGTCTTGAGCGGGCAGACGCCCCGGCTTGATTTGAAAGACTTACCTGAAACAGCGGAAATGCTGGCAGACACTCGGTACCTGTTGGCGGTCGTGGTCGTTCCTGCAGGGGCGCCCATGTTTCGCTGGCAAGAACTGACGTCTGAACCCCATATCAGTCGGACGCACTGTCTGGAGGCCTGGGAATTACAGGGTCGTCCCAATCTGGAATCGGCCCTGGCTGGCTGCGGTTTCGAATTGTTGTTGCCCGATGCGTACCACGTCAATTTGCGCGAAAGCGATCGTCGGATTCGGCCCTATGGCATCCGGGCAGGAGTGCATTTCCTGACCCATGCGCTCGTCCTCGAACCGGACGGATTATCGGCTGCGGTGGCGGCGTTTGGTGACGGGGATATTGAGGAATACCGCATCGGCATCAGTGTCAAGGGCCGCGATGAAGTGATTCAGGGGATCGTCTGGCCCCTATTGGGCGCTGAAAGCGAGGACGACGAACCAGCCCCGCTCGACGTGATTCGCTCAACCCTGCTGGAGGCCGGTTTAACGGACGTTCAGGTCTGGAACGAAACGGTTCGTCCGGACTTCTGTGAGGATTGCGGCGCTCCATTATTCCCGAACGGCAAGGGCGAAATCGTGCATCCCGAAGAGCCCGAATTGCCCGGAAATGGTAACCCGAGCGGCGGCCACTTTCACTGAGTAGCCAACGCCCTCAGATCAGGCTCGCGACGACGGCAACGGCATTGCTGCGGGGCCTGCCGAGGCAGGACCTGAAGCACCAGGACCCGAGGGAACCGGTTTGCCGGCTGCTGCGGCTTTTTTCGCGAACGGATCGTTGTTTGCCCAAGGGTCAACTGGAGGGGCTGCTTGGGGAGCTGCAGCCCCAGGTGCTGCAGCAGTAACTGGCGTGCCTGCGCCAGCAGGGGACGAGCCTCCGGCTGTCTGCGCAGGGCTTGAGGGTGTAGCGCCGACCGCTCCCGCAACCCCGGCGGTATCGGCGCCACCTGCTACTGCCGCACCTGCTTCGGCTCCTGCAGCCTCCGCCTCAGCGGCTTCCTTGGCGGCAGCCTCTGCGGCCTCCGCAGCCTCAAGGTGTGCGGCATCGGCCTTTTCGCGATTCGTGAGGTAACGGGCCATATCGAGGTCAGGAACCTTGATCGCACAGAGTTCTTTAAACATCTCGGAATGCACCGAGAAGAGCCCTTCGCCTGCCGGAGCTGCGCGTTTGCCAACGATCGCAATGGCAAGCTTGAAAAGACTGATCATATGGGGCTGGAATCGGTCGCCGGTTCGGCCCTGGCGCCAGGCCCGATGCACCATGCAATTGGTAATGACTTCGGGTGCGATGGACACCTCAAGGTAGACCTGTTTGATTCGCTCCTCGACTGCCGCCTTCATGGCTTTAGTCGTGTGCAGGCCAAAATCCATATCACCAAAATCGAAGACGTAACCGGTCACTGATTGGGCAACGTCAGCGGGGTCCGGTACTTTCGCCTTCTCGGCGGCATGTTTAACGGCTGCTTCGAAGGCTACACGCGTGTCATAGACTTTTTCGTCTAACATTTTGAGAGGATCAACCGCTTGGTCGTCGGTGTGTATCACCCCGGTAATCCACTTCCCCAATAAGCTCACGCTTCGCCCCCTTTTAAGCTCATCTGGTACTCCCCCGTTCCTTAGCCGTATCGTCGCATAGCTTGGCTAAAAAAAAACAGTTAGGTGGTTAAAATTCGGGATTAACCGGCTCAACTTCGGAGAATTAACCTCCGCCCGCCGTCAAACTGGCTAAGCCAATAATGGCCCCGCAGCTCTTCTATTCTGACCACGCCGCGAGCACTGGGCGCATGGACAAAGCGTCGCGGGCCAATACACAAACCCACATGGGACGCTTGGCTGCCTGCGGTGGAAAAAAATAGCAGATCGGCAGGTAGCAGTGAATCCCGGTCAACTTCCTGACCGACCCTAAATTGCTCACGGGCCGATCCGGGTAGACGCCATTGCAGGGATTCCGCAAACACATAGCGGATCAGCCCGCTGCAATCAAAACCACTCTCGGCGCGAGAACCCCCCCATCGGTAAGGCGAACCGACCAGCAGGAGCGCCTGCGCGACCAGTTCGCGAGCTGCCGCCTCGGGTGTCAGCGCCGGCGGCAGGGCACCGAAATGCCCGCTGATTGAACCGGAGGGTGCCGGCCGCAAGGCCCCAGGTGAAGGGGCTGGGGCTGGGGGCGGGGCTGGGGATGAGGCACATCCGGTGATCAGACTGTTCAGTCCGATTGTGGCGAGTACCCCGAGGCCAGCAAGCCCCCGGCCGGTGAACGACCGCCTCGCACCGTCAACCGACGGCATGGGAGGACTCGGGGCCAGCCGAAGCATCACTTCAGGAGAACATCTCCACCGCGCCGTCCAGTCCCATCAGACCGAGTTCGACTTTCAGGCTTGGATGACGCTTGTTCACTTCGTTCCCGAACGCCAGAAGGGCTTCGCGATGGGTCTTCGTTTCAATCGCACGGTCAGCGACTTTTTCTGCTCCGTAGGCGATCTTGGCTGCGCCGCAATCCCGGTGGTTCATCGCGATCACCTTGGGAATGTGATGCAGCTGAATCGAAGCGGCCAGATTCTGCCAATAGGTCTCGTGCCAGTCTTTAAATGCGGGGGCAACGGCGCCAATCGATGCACCGGCGAAATTGAATTGACTGTACTTTCCGACCATCCCACGACCCTTCATATACTCAAACGTCGGTTGTGGAAAACGCGGATCAATACAAGCAAGCAACATGGCATCGTAGTTGCCCGATGCTGCCAGCGCCATCGAAGGCATTGCCCCCGCGAGGCCCATGCCGACGCTCACGCCAGCAGCGGTTTGGAGGAAACGGCGACGTGAAAAAGAAGCGCTGAGCAAATCTGCGCAGCAGGTGCAACCAGCAACTGGACGGAGTGACTTCATTACAAATTCCTTAAGGATTGGAAAGCAGGGGTAGATGGGTGATTACAATCTAGCGCTATCTTATGACAGTTATCTAGGGCGAAAGATTCTGAATAACTGCTCTGGTCCGATTTTAAAATAATCGGCCGGACCGCCGCCACGCGCAATATGCTGGGCCCGCGACGTGTCGTAGACGCCGTTGATTAAGAGGCGGCGATCGATATGGACTCCGATCACTTCGCCAAAGGTCACGAAAGTTGATAACGGCTCTTTTGCTGCGGTCTGTAACTGGATAATCTGGGTCAGGCGACACTCGAACGCTACCGGACTTTCCATCACCCGCGGCGCCTTCACTAAACGACTGGGGGTGGGCGTCAATCCGGCCAATTGAAATTCGTCGACATCGGCTGCTACGGCTGCGCTGGTTTGATTCATCGCTTCGGCCAACGGGAACGTCACAAGGTTCCAGACGAACTCTCCAGTTTCTTCAATATTCAGTAGCGAATCTTTGCGACCGATGCTAGAAAAACCAACGATTGGCGGAATGTAGTTGAAACCATTAAAAAAACTGTACGGCGCCAGATTCAGAACCCCCGCCGCACTGCGAGTCGACACCCACCCGATCGGGCGAGGTGCGACGATCGAATTGAACGGGTCATGCGGAAGACCATGACCCAGCGCGGGTTCGTAAAAATGGATATCGGCGTGATCAGTGGTCTGGGTCATGAAGGTGCACTCTGATGGGTCATTGTGAGGGGTCAGTCCAGCACTCGATTTAACAGGTCGGCCAAGCGCTGCGTTGCGAGGACAAGCCGGGCCCGGACGATGCGTTGGGCGCGCTCTTCATAATCGGATTCGAGCTTGCGACGCTCGGGGTAGAACCAGTCCTCCTCCACGATACGACAGGATTCTTCGGCCCAACGGGCGGGGTCGGCCCCTCGTGCGGCAACGGCCACGGGCCCCCTGGCCGCCGACTCGAGATCGCGCGACAAAAGTTCGAGGCCACCCGGCCAATTCACGACGAGGGCGGTGTCCCACACCGCGTGCAGGTTGGTACCGCGCCCATAAGCTTGCAGTTGAACCGTATTGCCGCCACGGTCGTCGGCAAAACCCGCATGCAGCGGTTGGTGAACGTCGGCGACAAAATGAACCACGTATTTGAGTGCCTTCAGACGATCCGCGTCCGCCCCGCGTGCGCCGAGGATGGCTGCCTGTCGATCGATCGCAGCAACGACGCACTGGCCCTGCGCGCAGTCGCGGGCCGCTTCGAAGCGGCAACCGCCGTTACGCGGGAGATTGACGTAATGCCAGGGTGCATCGACAGCGGACCGGTGGTCGTCGGCCCAACTGGCGATGGAGCCAAGCGTGGCACCGGGCTCCAGACTCAGGAGGCGTCCGATCTCGGCGCGTGCTTTGGGGCTTAGTTGCTGCTGTGCGAGGTCACCGATCAGACGGTGGCCATCGACGCCCCAAGCGTTTGCCAGTTGGGTCATCCAAAGCCCGCACAGCAGGAAGATCAGGGTCAGCGTGATACGGGTGGTACTGGGGGACTTCAAGGCGGGTGGACCAGATGTTGGGATTGGAACGTGGGGTTGTTAGAAAATCAACCAGATGTTGGCATAAGCTCGCTTACCATTCTGTTTCCCGACGATTTCCCTTTTTTTTAGCAACCGCATTTCAGGTGGACGGTTCGGTTATGAATGCAAACAATCCTCAGGCACTGGGCGCCGAACTGGGCCTAGAATCGTTGCGATTTGGTAGCAGCGCAACGGTTCGGCGCGTTGAAGATCGCGCGCTGTTGCTCGGCGAGGGTCAATTTACAGACGATTTGCAGCGCAACGATTTAGCGCACCTCGTTTTCTTGCGTTCGCCCTACGGGCATGCCGAAATTCTCGGCATCGACAGCGACTTAGCGCGTGCGATGCCAGGAGTCCTGGCGATTTACACCGGAGCTGAATTGGTGGCGGCTGGGGTCAAGGCCCTCCCTGCACCCCCACCTAGTTTTTTGCGCCCGGACGGATCTCCCGCTGCTAGCGCCCCACGCCGGGGGCTTGCTCATGAGCGGGTCCGGTTTGCCGGTGAAGCGGTGGCGGCTGTGGTCGCAACCACCCGGCAGTTGGCCACCGATGCGGCTGAGGCGATTGATGTTCGCTATGAAGTCCTGCCCGCGGTAACTGACGCTCACGCGGCGATGCAGCCCGGGGCCCCGGTCCTTTGTGCGCAGGCACCCGATAACGTTGTTGCGCACGCCCGTTCGGGTGATCCAGCAGCGACTGACGCGGCCTTTGTTAGCGCCGCACACGTGGTGGAACTTCAAATTCGGAACCAGAGACTTGCACCCGCTTCAATCGAGCCGCGCGTGGTCATGGCCGAAACTGAGAGCGCGACTGGCAGATTGGTGATGACCCTGTCGAGCCAGATGCCAACAGCCGTGCGTGACAGCTTGGCGAACGCGTTGCCAGGACTCACCAAGGACCAGGTTCGGGTTCGCGTCCACGACGTAGGTGGCGGTTTCGGCATGAAGACCGGGATTTACCCTGAAGATCTTGTGGTGGGTTTCGCGGCCCGAGAGCTCAAGCAGCCTGTGCGCTGGCAGGCGCAGCGTCTCGAGGAGTTCATGACTGCCGTGCATGGCCGTGGCTTTGACACCCTGGCCGCACTGGCGCTGGATCAGGAGGGCCGGATTCTCGGATTGCGCTGTCGCACCCTGGCCAACGCTGGCGCTTATGCGACACCAACGGCGTGCGTTATCCCGCTTGTGCTCGTGCCGTTTGTATCTACGAGCGTGTACGACATTCCTGTGATGGATCTGCACAACCTTTCGGTGATGACCAACACCAGCCCATTGGGCGCCTATCGTGGCGCGGGTCGGCCAGAGGCGATCTACGTCGTCGAGCGCTTGATGGATGCAGCCGCTCTTCAGTTGGGCATGGATCCGGTGGCCCTGCGGCGCCGCAATTTGATTGCGCCCCAGCAGATGCCGTATCGCACTCCAGCCGGGCAAGTTTATGACTCAGGCGAATTCGAGAAGATGCTCGATCAGGCACTGCAACTCTCGCAGTGGGACGACTATGCCGCCCGAGATGCCGCGACTCGAGCCTCGGGGCGCTTGCGTGGCCGAAGTGTCGCGACCTTCCTGGAATGGACCGGTGGTGGTGCATTAACCGAGATGGTTAAGGTCGAAGTGCGGGCGGATCATGTGATTGAGCTCACCTCCGCAACGCTCTCGATGGGTCAAGGCATTGTGACTAGTTATGTGCAATTGGCAGCCGAGGTGTTTGGGGTACCCGTCGAATCGATTCGAATTATTCAGGGCGACACCGATCGGGCCAATGGATTTGGCAGCGCGGGCAGCCGATCTTTATTTACAGGCGGTGGCGCCGTTCATGTCGCGAGCGAACGTACCGTCGAGCATGCAAAGTCCCTGGCGGCTGAAGCGCTCGAAGTGGCCGAGGGCGATCTCGAATATCACGGCGGTCAGTTCACCGTGGTTGGCACGGACTTGAAGATTGGATTGTTCGAACTTGCGGCACGACAGCCCGAGGCACGTATCCAGGCAGCAGGCGAAACGACCGCGGGTGGACCCAGTTGGCCCAATGCCTGTCATATCTGCGAGGTCGAGATCGATCCGGAGACGGGCGCGGTCGCAGTCGTCGCTTACTCCAGCGTTAACGATATCGGGCGCGTCATCAGTCCGCAGATCGTCGAGGGGCAAATCGATGGAGGTGTTGTTCAAGGGATTGGTCAGGCCTTGTGCGAACAGGTGGTATATGACGAAACCGGTCAGTTATTGACTGCCAGTTTTATGGATTACGCGATGCCGCGCGCCGACATCCAGACCCAACCCCTCACCGCGTTTGATCCTTCGGTCCCCTGCAAGACCAATGTGTTGGGTGCAAAGGGCGTGGGTGAACTGGGGACGATCGGTGCTACACCAGCAGTCGTCAACGCCGTGCTCAATGCACTGGTCACCGCAGGGGTGCCGCACAGTGTGGCGTTTAGTCTGCAAATGCCGCTCACCAGCGAGCGGGTTTGGCAGGCTCTCCAAACCGCTTGAGTTATGATTTCCAAGTCTTGAATGATGCAATTTGAAGCTAATTTAAAACGAGTTTGAGATGGCAGAAGAAGGCGCGCCTGCACCAAAACAGATGTCTTTGGCCGAGGCCCTCAAAGAGGGCGCCAGAGGGCCTGGAGGGTCGATTACCGATGTGTCGCAACTGGACGGTCCGTCCA
>Ga0114967_10000560_pt1 | contig 31782 bp, 27 predicted proteins | sample M_130628_MF_Meta_FD_92639 | JGI IMG/M metagenome (GOLD analysis project Ga0114967, IMG submission 92639) | Freshwater microbial communities from Lake Montjoie, Canada to study carbon cycling - M_130628_MF_MetaG | ecosystem: Environmental > Aquatic > Freshwater > Lake | place: Lake Montjoie...
GCAGGGTACCTTGTTGGCTATTTTGGCGATCTTGGTATTTAGTTTGACCTACGCTTGGATGGCCATGAACTTTGGGGTAGCAGTCAGTTTGCTGTCTTCCTATGCGACATATATTCTCACGGCGTACCTCTTGCAATCTGTGCATCTGCCAATCGAACTGTGTTTTGTTGGGGTCATTGCGTTGTTGTTGTGCGCCCAATGGTGGTTTCCAAAAGTTGCAACGCAACAGGCGGTCTCAGGGCCCACTGGCCCAGTGGATTTAATGCTGCGCATGGTGCTTGGCGCCTCGCTCGTTGTCGTGGTGACCTACTTCGCCTCAACCTTTGGTTCGCGGCTGAGCGGCATTTTTGCGATGTTTCCCTTAATGACGACAGTATTGGTTGGCTTCTCGCACCACCAGTCTGGTGGTGACTATGCCGTGGTGCTGCTTCGAGGTATGGTGTACGGCTATTTTTCGTTTGCGATTTTTTGTTTGCTTCTATCCCTATCTTTACCTAACTTTAGTTTGGTCACCAGTTTTTCGATCGCCTTGTCTGGAGTGATGGTTGCACAACTGATGACTCACAATTTTTTGAGGCGACGTCAAACGACCTGAAGCCGGTTGTTAGCCCTTGAAATTTAAGATTTACCCCCCAAATACCTGTCACACGCTCAAGCCTAAGAGATTTTGCTCTGAGCGCACCCTGTGGATAACTTTTCGGTGAGCATGATGAATCAAGCAACTCCAGCGGCAGACGCCGCTCAAACGATGGGTTTTCAGGCTGAAGTCAAACAGCTGATGCACCTGATGATCCATTCGCTTTACAGCAACAAAGAGATTTTTTTGCGCGAATTGGTGTCTAACGCTTCAGACGCTTGCGACAAGCTGCGTTTTGAGGCGATTGATCAGCCAGCGCTGCTCGAGGGCTTTGGTGACTTGCACGTGCGGGTTGATTTTGACAAGGCCGCACGCACGATCACGATCTCAGATAACGGCGTTGGTATGTCACGCGATGAGGCAGTGGCCAACTTAGGCACGATTGCCCGTTCGGGTACGCGCGAGTTCTTTTCTAAACTCACTGGCGACAATAAAAAAGACGCTCAATTGATTGGTCAGTTCGGCGTTGGCTTTTACTCGTCATTTATCGTGGCAGATAAAGTCACGGTTCGCACTCGCCGCGCAGGCGCGCCCGCCGATCAAGGCGTCGTGTGGGAGTCAGACGGCCAAGGTGAATTCACCATTTCAGCAAGCGAACGCGCTGAGCGCGGAACTGAAGTCACACTGCACTTGCGTGCCGATGAAGACGAGTTTTTGAATGGCTATAAATTGCGCGAAGTGCTGCGCCGCTATTCAGACCATATTTCTTTGCCTGTTGAAATGCTCAAAGAAGAGTGGGATAAGGATAAGTCTGAGCAAGTCAAAACCGCCGAGTGGGAAGCCGTCAATCAGGCCAATGCCTTATGGACACGTAGTAAGTCTGACGTGACCGACGAGCAGTACCGCGAGTTTTACAAGCATGTGTCGCACGATTTTGATGATCCCCTTGCCTGGACGCACAACCGCGTTGAAGGTCGCAGCGAATACACGCAACTGTTGTTTATTCCGAAGCATGCGCCGTTTGACATGTGGGATCGCGATGCGCGTCGTGGCGTGAAGCTTTACGTCAAGCGTGTGTTCATTATGGACGACGCCGAGCAGCTGCTGCCTTCGTACCTGCGCTTTGTGCGTGGGGTGATTGACTCGGCCGATTTGCCACTGAATGTCTCGCGTGAGTTGCTGCAAGAAAGCCGCGATGTGAAAGCGATTCGTGAAGGTTCGACCAAACGTATCTTGAGCATGCTCGAGGATTTGGCTGAAAACAATCAAGACGCTTACACAACCTTTTGGGCCGAGTTTGGTCAGGTCTTAAAAGAAGGCACAGGCGAAGATGCAGGCAATATTGAACGCATCTCTAAGCTGCTGCGTTTTGCTTCAACCAAGCAGGGCACAGACGCACAGACGGTGACACTTGCCGATTATGTTGCCGAGATGAAAGAGGGCCAAGACAAAATTTATTACGTCACGGCCGATAGCTACACCGCTGGTAGCAATAGCCCGCATATCGAGATTTTCCGCAAGAAAGGCATCGATGTGTTGGTGATGTGGGATCGCGTTGACGAGTGGATGCTGTCACACCTGCGTGAGTTTGATGGCAAGCAGTTGGTGTCAGTTGCGAAAGGTGGGCTTGATCTTGAGGCCTTGGCCGATGATGAAGAAAAGAAGCACCAAACTGAAGTGGCTGAGCAGTTCAAGCCCTTGGTTGAGCGTTTGCAAGAGGCGCTCAAAGATCGCGTCAAAGAAGTGCGCGTCACCTTACGTTTGGTCGATTCGCCTTCGTGCGTGGTCGTGGGGCAAAATGATTTAAGCCCGCACCTGCAGCGCATGCTGAAAGCGGCGGGTCAAGCTGCTCCTGATGTCTTGCCTGTGCTTGAGATTAATCCTGAGCATGCTTTGGTGGCACGCGTGCAGGCGGCTTCTGACGAGACGTTTAACGACTGGGCCACCTTGTTGTTTGAACAGGCGCTGTTGGCAGATGGCTCGCAATTGCCAGATCCAACTGCTTTTGTGAAGCGTGTGAACCAGTTGCTGTTAGCGTAATTGTGACGCGGGGGCTTTGCCTACACGCAGAGCCCTAGCCGCGGCAGTGAATCATCACAGGCCTTCAATAACGTGAAGGTTGCTTGGGCTGCAGCCCTGAGCCGCAAAGAGTCATCACTAGCCGTGCTTTGTCGCGGCTAGCCTTGTTTTGAGGGCCTTTCACCGCACTTTAGTTTCCCTGAGCTGCTGGCCACTGCGCCAACTCTCGAAAACGTGACCAGTCAAAGCACGGGCCCGGATCTGTTTTACGCCCGGGAGCGATGTCTGAATGACCGGTTGCCGCGGTTAACGGATAGCGTGCACGCAAGCACTGGGTGAGCGCCACCAAGCGTTCATACTGCGCGTCTTCAAACGGCACCTCATCGGTGCCTTCTAGCTCAATGCCAATTGAAAAATCATTGCATTGCTCGCGCCCTTCAAACGATGAGGCGCCAGCATGCCAGGCACGCTCATCGCACGACACAAACTGGGTGATGTGTCCAAGCCGATCAATCACGAAATGGGCCGAAACCTTTAGACCCTCGACATTCACGAACCACGGGTCTGCAGAAATATCGAGTTGATTTAAAAATAAGTCGGTGATGTATGGTGTACCAAACTGACCCGGTGGCAGTGTGATGTTGTGAACAACAAGCAAAGACACCGCAGTACCTGGCGGCCGCTCGTTAAAGTTGGGCGAAGGACGGAGCGCGACGTGTGCGCTTGGCGCAAGCCAGCCCTGCGTGTCCAGCGTGAAGAATGTTGAACCTGTAGGCATTAGTGTGTGCGTTGGTAGATAACAGTGCACTCGTGGTCATCAATGGGTGCGTTGGTTGTGCGCCATGGATCAGAGCTCAGGTACGGCTTAGTCTCTAGTCTCTTTCGCGCACGCCGAGCTTGGCATGGGCTGTGCTGCACCAGGTATTTTGATCGATGAGTGATGCTTCAGAGCGCGGTAGGTGCACACCGCAATGAGCGCAGCGCACCATGGCTTCAGAGTTCGCCGGCGCGTCACCTTGCGTAGAGGGCGCTTGCGGGGGTGGGCGACGTTTTTTGGCCGCTTGAATTGCCAAGAGCCGCGTCACGAAAATGACGACGATAAAGATGGTGACCCAAAAAAGCGCTTTACCCATTAGCTTCTCTGCAAAATGACTTCAACAACAAAACGGCTACCTGTATACGAGAGCACGATGAACGCAAACCCCAGCAAGGTATACCGTAACGCAATCCGTCCGCGCCAGCCACGTGTGTAGCGCCCGAACAATAGTATCCCGAAGGTGAGCCACGACAGAAGAGTGAAAATCGTTTTGTGATCAAAAGGGAGCCATTTTCCGGTGGTGGCAACCGAGATGAGTGAGCCCGAGACTACGGCTAGGGTCAGTAAGGCAAACGCCACCCAGATGACTCTAAAGAGCACTTGCTCTTGTGCGAGCAAAGGGGGTTGTGCATCGAGGATACGGCCCAGTACAACGCGTAAGCCTTTGGCTTCGCGCGCCGCTGCCATTGGAAAATGCAGACGACGGTCGATGGCCGACATCAGAATGGCTTGCAGCGCAGAGATGGTGACCAGACCGTAGGCCGACAGAGCGATCAGTAAGTGAATGCGCAGAGCGGGGTCGACCGCATGCGCCACAAGTTGCTCTTTCGGAAACAAGGCGACCAGCAGACAGCTGACTGCGCCTGTAGGCAAGAGCAATAATTGAAGGCCATCAATACGAATAATCAAGCTTTCAAGCCAAAAGACGATCATTCCAAGCCAAACGGCAGTTGAAAGCGCTAACGCCCAGCTTAGTTGCAGGCGCTGATCGAACAAAATCGATTGATGCAGGGCGTAGCCGTGGAGCACGATCGCTGCAAAAAGACCGACTCGCGCCAGTTGTCCGACCTGCACGTTGGGCTGGCGAGCTGCGAAGCCCCGCCAAAGTGCAAGGGCCAGCAATGAATAGGCCAAAGCGGCGAGGGAGTGAAATACAATGGGGGGAGACATGTGTCTAGTGTAAAGCGAAACGGTTGCCATGCTTGAAAATCTAACCCAACGACTATCCCGAGTCGTCAAGACTATTCGGGGCGAAGCCCGCCTGACTGAAGCCAACACGCAAGAGATGTTGCGTGAGGTGCGTTTAGCCCTGCTCGAGGCGGATGTCTCGCTGCCGGTTGTGCGCGAGTTTGTGGCCAACGTGAAAGAAAAGGCTCTGGGTGCAGAAGTCGTGGGCAGCTTGTCGCCGGGCCAAGCCCTTGTGGGCGTGGTGCACAAAGAACTGACGGCGTTGATGGGCGGCGATTTGGGCCCAGACGCCAGCGAATTGTCTTTGGCGATGCAACCCCCTGCGATAATCTTGATGGCGGGCCTGCAAGGCGCCGGTAAAACCACCACCACAGGTAAATTAGCCCGCTGGCTGACTGAGGGTGGTCACGTTGCGCATGGTCGCAAAACAGGCAAAAAGAAAGTCGCAGTTGTGAGCGCTGACGTCTATCGCCCAGCCGCAATCGAGCAGCTAAAAACCGTGGCGGCGCAGGTAGGGGTTGAGTGGATCGCCTCGGATCCTACTCAAAAACCCGTTGATATCGCGCGTTCGGCACTCGATTACGCCAAGCGCCATCATTTTGATGTGCTGATTGTCGATACGGCAGGTCGTTTAGGCATCGACGAAGAGATGATGCTTGAAATTCGTCAGTTGCATGACGTGCTTAATCCGATCGAAACGCTGTTTGTGGTTGACGCCATGCAGGGTCAAGACGCTGTCAATACGGCACGTGCTTTTGCTGACGCCTTACCGTTAACTGGGGTTGTACTGACTAAGCTTGACGGTGATGCGCGCGGTGGCGCGGCCTTGTCGGTGCGTCACGTCACAGGCAAGCCTTTGAAGTTTGTGGGTGTCTCTGAAAAGCTCGATGGTCTTGAGCCCTTTCACCCCGAGCGTATGGCCCAACGGGTGTTGGGCATGGGCGATATTTTGTCGCTCGTTGAGCAGGCTCAGCAAAATATTGATGTTGCCGAGGCCAACAAGCTTGCGGCAAAGATTAAATCAGGCGATAAGTTTGATTTAAATGATTTTAAAGAGCAGCTCGCCCAAGTGAAAAAAATGGGTGACATGAGTTCAATGCTCGAAAAACTGCCTGCGCAATTTGCACAAGCGGCGGGTCAGTTGCAAAGCGGTCAGGCCGAAAAACAAATGCGCCGCACCGAAGGCATCATCAATTCAATGACGCCTCTTGAGCGCAGCAAACCCGAGTTACTCAAAGCGTCTCGTAAGCGTCGCATCGCGGCGGGGGCCGGCGTGCCCGTGCAAGAGGTCAATCGCATGCTCAATCAGTTTGAGCAAATGCAGGGCATGATGAAGCAAATGAAAAAAGGCGGCATGGCCAAAATGATGCGTGCCATGGGTGGCATGAAAAACCTAGGCAAACTTGGCGGCTTTGGGCGTTAACGCTTTTTAAAAATGACATCCCATACGCCGTGGCCTAAACGCAAGCCGCGGTTTTCAAATTTAGTGAGTGGCCTGAAATCAGGCCGTGGCGCAAAGCCCTCACAGGTGTTTTGCAGGCTTGGTTCGGCCGACAGTACAGCTAGCATTTGTTCGGCGTAGTGTTCCCAGTCGGTTGCGCAGTGAATATAGGCGCCCGGCGCCATGCGACTGGCCAGTAGCTCAATTAAGGGTGGTTGAATTAAGCGCCGTTTATGGTGGCGAGTTTTGGGCCACGGATCCGGAAAATAAATATGCACGCCAGCCAGGCTTTGCGGGGCAAGCATATCGCGCAAGACCTCAACGGCATCGTGCTGAATAATACGAATATTGTTGAGGTTTGACGCTTCAATGCGTTTGAGTAAGGCGCCGACACCAGCGTTAAACACTTCGACACCCAAAAAATTATCGCTTGGTCGGGCAAGCGCAATTTTTTCGGTGGTTTCGCCCATACCAAAGCCAATTTCTAGAATCGTTGGTGCTTCGCGCTCAAAGGTTTCAGTCAAGTTCAACAGACTGGGGCGGTAGGCCAACGACCATTTGGTTAAAAAGGCATCAAGCGCCTCTTGCTGACCTTGCGTAATGTGACTACGCCGGTTCACAAAACTACGGATATGAGTTGGGTGCACGCCTAGCCCCCGCCCACGGCGACGACGATTTCGAGACGATCGCCCGCAGCGATCATCACCTGAGCATGCGCGCTTTTAGGTACGATTTCGCCATTGCGCTCGACCGCGATGCGTTTACCGGTAAAGCCAAGCTCGGCAACAAGCGTGGCAACAGAGAGGGGGCCGGCTAAGATTTTTGCCTGACCATTGAGTACGATTTCCATGCCGAGCATTGTAGTGTCTGACAGCCCAGTCTGTCAGACTGTTTGGTCATGATCTCGTATAATCCGTTTCGACTGAGCGCCAGAGCGGGTGTAGTTCAATGGCAGAACGGCGGCTTCCCAAGCCTCAGGCGTGGGTTCGATTCCCATCACCCGCTCCAGTCTTAATGAATCCGCATGCCTGGCTGCGCACCTGACGACGGGTCAAGCACATAGATGCCGGTGTTGACTTTTTCGTCAAAATGGCTGGCCGCCAACACCATGCCTTCAGAGATACCAAACTTCATCTTGCGAGGCGCTAAGTTGGCGGCGACGACGGTCAGGCGTCCGATCAATTGCTCGGGCGTGTAGGCAGATTTAATCCCAGAAAACACATTGCGCAGGCGGCCTTCGCCCACATCGAGCGTCAGCCTCAAGAGCTTGGTTGAACCCTCAACCTGTTCGCAGTTGACGATCCGTGCAACCCGCAGATCGATTTTGACGAAATCATCAATCGTGATGCTGGGGGCGAGCGGCTCGCCGCCTGGAATAACAGCTTGCTTAGGCGCTTCATCCTGCGCCGGGATCTCAAACAACGCATCCAACATCGTCGGCTCAACCCGTTGCATCAAATGCTTGAAGGGGTTGATTTGGGAGGGCAGTACGCCTGCATCAGCCCAAACAAAGTTGCTGGCTTGATCAAATAATTCAGTGGCGACACGTTGTGACAAGGCGGGCAAGATCGGTGCCAGCATGACTGATAAGGCTTTGAAACCGGCCAGCGCCGCCGAGCAGATGTGCTGTAGTGCGGCGCGCTGCGAGGGCTCGGCAGACGCTAGGGTTTTGGCGATCAGCCAGGGTTGGGCCGCATCGAAGGCTTGGTTGATTTGATCGGCATGCGCCATGATTTCGCGAATCGCGCGGCCGTATTCGCGCGCCTCAAGATCGGCGCGAATGCGGTCTGCTGCTTGTGCCCAGTTGCTGCCCAATAAGGCAGCATCGTCGGGGTAGGCAAGTTGTCCGTCAAAATATTTGCTAATGAAATTGGCGGCTCGGCTCGCAATATTGATGTACTTACCAACCAAGTCGCTGTTCACCCTGGCAATGAAGTCATCGGGATTAAAGTCAATGTCTTCAACTCGCGCATTGAGTTTGGCCGCGATGTAATAGCGCATCCACTCGGCGTTCATGCCAAGTTCGAGGTAGCGCAGAGGCGAAATCCCGGTGCCACGGCTTTTTGACATTTTTTCGCCGCTGACCGTAATAAACCCATGCACATTGAGTTGATCGGGCGTTTTACGGCCTGAAAACTGCAAGGTGGCAGGCCAAAACAGAGCGTGAAAATAGATAATGTCTTTGCCGATAAAGTGCACTTGCTCGGTCGTGCCGTTTGGGTCAAGCAGCGTTTCAAAGTCGACGCCAATTTTGGCGCAGTACGACTTCAGTGAGGCTAGATAGCCGACTGGGGCATCAAGCCATACATAAAAGTACTTGCCCGGTGCATCAGGGATTTCGATCCCAAAATAGGGGGCATCGCGCGAAATATCCCAATCGCCAAGATTGGCTTTTTCATCACCGCTGCCAAGCCACTCGCGTGTTTTGGCTAAGACTTCAGCTTGTAAGTGTTTATGACCCTGAGCGTTACTGCCGGTTGTCCACTTTTGTAAAAAATCAATGCAGCGTGGGTCAGACAATTGAAAGAAATAATGCTCAGACGTTTTGAGCACGGGTCGCGCGTTGGTGAGCGTTGAGTAAGGCTCGATTAAATCAGTCGGGGCATAGACTGCACCACAGGCCTCGCAAGAGTCACCATATTGATCTTTGGCGTGGCACTTGGGGCACTCGCCCTTGATGTAACGATCAGCTAAAAACATCCCCTTAACAGGGTCGTAAAATTGTTCGATTTCGCGAGTGCTGATCAGGCCTGCCGCGCGTAATTTGCGATAGATGTCTTGCGACAACTCTACGTTTTCAGGTGAGTCAGTCGAATGCCAGTGGTCAAATTCAATTTGAAACCCTTGCAGGTACTGCGGGCGCTCAGCACCGATGCGCTCGACCAGTTGCTTGGGCGTGATCCCTTCGGCTTCGGCCTTCAGCATGACGGGTGCGCCGTGTGTGTCGTCAGCGCCTACAAAGTGCACAGTGTGGCCAGCCATGCGCATGGCACGTACCCAGATATCAGCCTGGATGTACTCCATGATGTGGCCAATGTGAAATGAACCATTGGCATAGGGCAGGGCAGTGGTGACGAACAGGGTGCGTGACATGGCGGGCGCTGGTAAGAGAGTCAAGCTTGCGAGTTTAACAAGGTCAACCGCGGTCTGGCTGCCGAGGGCGTGGCCGTGCTCAGGTTGACAGTATTGCTCAGAGGCTAGAGACGCTTGGATCTCTTAAAGAGACGTAGCCCAGCGCTGCCGTGGCTCAGCTTAAAACAAACAGGCCCGAATAATGGGCCGCCAAGGCGACTAAGGCGCTGGCCATCATGCCCCAAACGGGATTGAGCTTGGTGAAGAGAATACCAGCGACATTGGCTGCCACGATGAGGGGCGTGAGCCAGCCTCGGTAAGCGGCGTGGCTTAAGTCTAAGCCTCCTGCGAGGATGAGGCCGATCGCGACCGGCACCAATGCATTTTGTGCCAGGCGCAGACCTTTGCTGCCTTCGAGCCGATTAGCCAAGCGCCCGACTAAAAAAGCGAGCAGGCAGGCTGGCACAAGCATGGCGAGCGTGGCAACCAACAAGCCGGCAAACCCGGCAATTTGCCAGCCGACTAAGCTCACGATCACAACGTTCGGGCCCGGCGTGATTTGTGCAATGGCAAACAGTTGCATAAAGGTGGCGTCGTCCATCCAGCGCATCGTGTCGACCACAACGTCGCGAAGCGCAGGCAGCACGGCATTGATGCCGCCAATGGCGATGAGCGAAATCATCGCGAAGCTGCGGGCTAACTGGCCTAAGACACTGGGTTCGCTCATTTTTTACCCAACCATGCGGTGATGACGAGGGCTGTGGGGATCAAGGCCAGTACGACGTACACCATAGGCAGTTGCCAGACCAAAATTCCCAGGATTGCGAAGCCAGCGATGAGCCAGCCCGCTAAGTCGAGTTTGACCTTGATCGCCATTTTGAGACCAGTGGCCAGCACCATCCCAGCGGCTGCAGCACCGGCCCCTGTGAGCGCGACGTTGACGGCGGGAAGTTGAGCAAATTTGTCGTAAAGCATGGCAAACGCCAGCAAAATCATGATTGGCAGCACCATGATGCCGAGCACGCAGACGATCGACCCTTTCGGCCCTTGAAAACGGTCGCCAATCACGACTGAGGCGTTCACGACATTGGCACCGGGCAAGACTTGTCCCATGCCCAAAATGGTTGCGTATTCTTTTTCGGTGAGCCACTGATATTGTTCAACAATCACGTGTCGCGCCATGACGGCAACCCCGCCAAAGCCTAGGACACCAATGGTGGCGAACCCTTTAAACAGTTCAAACAAACTAATCGAGCGTTGGGGGGCAGTCATGAGTCGATGCAATGGATGGTGGCTAGGCGTACTTGTGGCTCAAACAAATCAAGCGTGAACAGGCTGGCATGATGAATCGAGGAGCTTAAGAAATATCGCGGGCCTTGACGTCGGTGACGTCGGCGCTGTTTTTCGTTGAAAAAGAGCCGCTCTTCAAAATTGGTTTGCGTCGTGCGCTGCGCGCCATCCAATATTCTTTAGCCGAGAATGTTTTGCCTCGTAAGCGCGCCACCACGACCAAAATCGCGACTGCGACAATGGTTGAAGCGACAAACACAACGGCCATAAACATGCCGATTAGCGCTAGGAAGACAAACGCTACAAGCCTAACTAGTCGTTGGAGTAGAAATAGCATATTGCAAGCCTAAAATAGGGAAAACATGACAGAGGAATACCCATGAGTGTAACGCTGGCCGAGGTGCGTGAGGGGCTTGAAACCGTGATTGACCCCAACACTGGGCGCTCGATTGGGTCGGTTGTTAAAGACAGCCAAATCCAACTGGTGGGTGAATACGTCAGCGTACGCGTTGAACTAGGCTATCCGGTGACCAGCCAGCTTGATGGGTTACGCGGTCAGATTTACGCCGCGCTTAAGGCGCGTGGGGTGTCTAGCCCCGACGTACAGATCAGCGCCAAAATCGCAGCGCACGCCGTGCAAGCGGGTGTCACGCGGGTTGAGGGCGTGCGTAACATTATTGCGGTCGCCTCGGGCAAGGGCGGGGTCGGTAAGAGTACAACGGCTGTCAATCTGGCCTTGGCGCTGCAGGCTGAGGGTGCGCGTGTTGGCTTGTTGGATGCCGACATCTACGGGCCGAGTGTGCCGCTGTTGCTTGGGGTATCGGTAAAACCAGCCAGTCTTGACGGTAAAAAAATGGTTCCGATCCTAGGCCACGGGTTGCAGGCGAATTCAATCGGTTTTTTGATGAATGACGACACGCCGGCGATTTGGCGCGGCCCCATGGTGGTTCAGGCGCTTGAGCAGTTGTTGCGCCAAACTGCTTGGGATGATCTGGATTACTTAATCATCGATATGCCACCAGGTACGGGGGATATCGCCTTGACCCTGGCCCAAAGTGTGCCCGTGGTGGGCGCGGTGATTGTCACCACGCCCCAAGACCTTGCCTTGATCGATGCCCGCAAAGGCTTGAAGATGTTTGAAAAAGTGAATGTCCCCATTTTGGGCATCGTTGAAAATATGGCGCTACATATTTGTAGCCAGTGCGGGCACGCCGAGCCGATCTTTGGGCAAGGCGGGGCAAGGCGCATGGCCACCGAGTACAAAGCACCGTGGCTGGGTAGCCTACCCTTGGCGCTGGCAATACGCGAACAGGCCGACGCTGGCCAACCGATTGTGGTGTCGCACCCGAAAAGTGAGGCCGCCGGTTTGTACCGTGAGATCGCCTTGAAGCTCGCCGCGCGGGTCGCCACCTTACCTAAAGATCTTAGCGAGAAGTTTGGTGCCATCTCGATCAAGCGCGTTTGAGCGGTGGGTAGTCAAACACATTCAAGAGCCAGGCGAGCGCGCTGTAGCCTGCCGAGCGGCAGACGATCGCGGTCATACGAACCGAGCCAACGGGCGCCTCGCAGCGCGAGCCTGCCGTCTGGGGGTAAAATCCGCCCTCTTGGCATAGATAATTATTGAGGCGCTTGGTCATGAGTATTAAAAGTGACAACTGGATTCGCCGCGTGGCACAGTCAGAAGGCATGATCGAGCCTTTTGAACCGGGTCAGGTGCGTTCAAACGAGTCGGGCCGGATCGTGAGTTATGGCACCAGCAGCTATGGCTATGACGTGCGCTGTGCCAATGAATTCAAAATCTTCACAAATATCAATTCAACCATCGTTGACCCTAAAAACTTCGATGAGAAATCATTTGTCGATTTCAAAGGCGAGATCTGCATTATTCCGCCCAACTCGTTTGCTTTAGCGCGCACGGTTGAATACTTTCGCATCCCGCGCAGCGTCTTAACGATTTGCTTAGGCAAAAGCACCTACGCACGTTGCGGCATCATCGTCAACGTGACCCCGCTTGAACCCGAGTGGGAGGGTCATGTGACACTCGAATTTTCGAATACCACGCCGCTACCTGCCAAAATTTATGCGGGTGAAGGCTGCGCGCAGATGTTGTTTTTTGAAAGCGACGAGGTGTGCTCAACGTCGTATAAAGATCGGGGCGGCAAGTATCAGGGTCAACGTGGCGTGACTTTGCCTAAAACTTGAGTTTGCCAGACTGTCATTTCAATAACATGTTAGGGCGTTACATTCGCCCCTCTTTAATCTCTTCTTCGTTTGCGAGGCGGTTCGCATGAAATTTCGCTTTCCTATTTTCATCATCGATGAAGACTATCGTTCTGAAAATGCCTCAGGTTTAGGTGTGCGTGCCTTGGCCTCTGCGATTGAAGCTGAAGGGATGGAAGTCATTGGCGTCACAAGCTATGGCGATTTAAGTTCGTTTGCGCAGCAGCAAAGCCGTGCAAGCGCCTTTATCTTATCGATCGATGACGAAGAGTTTGATATCGATTCGCCTGAGGATGTGGCTGGCGCGATTAAAAACCTGCGTACGTTTATTGGCGAATTGCGTTTTCGTAACGCCGACATCCCAATCTATCTGTACGGCGAGACGCGAACCTCTGAACATATCCCCAACGATATCTTGCGCGAGTTGCATGGCTTTATTCATATGTTTGAGGACACGCCTGAGTTTGTGGCGCGCCATATCATTCGTGAAGCCCGTAGCTATGTTGATAGCCTGGCGCCGCCGTTCTTTCGCGAATTGGTCAAGTATGCGCAAGATGGCTCGTACTCGTGGCATTGCCCTGGCCACTCAGGTGGCGTCGCCTTCTTGAAAAGCCCGGTCGGTCAAATGTTTCATCAGTTTTTTGGTGAAAACATGTTGCGCGCTGACGTCTGTAATGCGGTCGATGAACTCGGTCAGTTGCTGGATCACACGGGCCCGATTGCCGAATCCGAGTTAAACGCCGCACGTATTTTTCATGCTGATCACTGCTACTTTGTGACCAACGGCACCTCGACCTCAAACAAAGTTGTCTGGCACGCCAACGTCGCGGCTGATGACATTGTCGTGGTCGATCGCAACTGCCATAAATCGATCTTACATGCCATCACCATGACGGGCGCGATTCCAGTATTTTTGCGGCCTACGCGCAATCACATGGGTATTATTGGGCCGATTCCGTTGGCTGAGTTTGAGCTTGAAAACATCCAGAAAAAGATCGATGCAAATCCGTTTGCTCGCAAAGTCAAAAATAAGCAGCCACGTATTTTGACGCTGACGCAAAGTACGTACGATGGCGTGATTTACAACGTTGAGATGATTAAAGACAAGCTCGGCGACACCATTGACACTTTGCACTTTGACGAAGCATGGTTGCCGCATGCGGCGTTTCATGAGTTTTATCAAGACATGCACGCGATCGGGCCAAATCGGCCGCGTAGCCGCAAGGCAATGGTGTTTGCAACCCATTCAACGCATAAGTTATTGGCCGGTATTTCGCAGGCGTCGCAGATCATTGTGCAAGAGCCCGAAACCCGTAAGCTCGATCGCAATATTTTTAACGAGGCGTATTTGATGCACACCTCGACCTCGCCGCAGTACGCGATCATCGCCTCGTGCGATGTAGCCGCTGCGATGATGGAGGCCCCGGGGGGCTCTGCGCTGGTTGAAGAAAGTATTCGCGAAGCTCTGGATTTTAGGCGCGCGATGCGCAAGGTGGATCTTGAATACGGTGACGATGACTGGTGGTTTACCGTGTGGGGGCCAGACTATCTTGCGCCGCGCGGTGTGGGTGAACAGGCTGATTGGGTACTCAAATCGAACGATCATTGGCACGGCTTTGGCGATTTAGCCGAAGGCTTCAATATGCTCGATCCGATCAAGGCAACGATTGTGACGCCTGGTTTGGATATGTCAGGCAGTTTTGGTGAAACCGGTATCCCGGCAGCGCTGGTCTCGAAGTTTTTGACTGAGCATGGTGTGGTGGTCGAAAAGACTGGCCTGTATTCGTTTTTTATCTTGTTTACGATTGGCATTACCAAGGGTCGCTGGAACACGCTGCTGACGGCGTTGCAGCAGTTTAAAGATGACTACGATCGCAACCAGCCAATGTGGCGAATTTTGCCCGACTATTGCAAGGGCCATCGCCAGTACGAACGCATGGGCTTACGCGACCTGTGCCAGCAGATTCACGCTGAATATCGTAAACACGACGTGGCGCGGTTAACGACCGAGATGTATCTGAGCGATATGGTGCCTGCGCTGAAGCCCTCTGATGCGTTTGCTCAAATGGCGCATCGTGAGGTTGAGCGCGTGTCAATCGATCAACTCGAAGGCCGTGTGACCGGGGTGCTGTTGACGCCTTACCCTCCGGGTATTCCGTTGCTGATCCCGGGCGAGCGCTTTAATAAAACCATTGTGCAATATTTGCAGTTCGCCCGTTCATTTAACGAAAAATTTCCGGGCTTTGAAACCTATATTCATGGTTTAGCTGAAGAGATTTTGCCCAATGGCGACAAACGCTACTACGTTGATTGTTTACTCGAGCAGCCGGCGAGTTGAAGGCAGCGCTTAGCTGGAAGGCGTGGTCGAAGCAGGGCGTTGCTAAGGGGCGAGTTCAATGCAGCACTTTGCTTGTAGGCTGGTTAGATGCAGAACTTTGATGTCGCGGTAATTGGCGCGGGTGCGGCCGGCATGATGTGCGCGGCAGTGGCCGCGCAGCGTGGGCGTCGGGTGGTGTTGATTGATCACGCAGAAAAACTGGCCGAAAAAATCCGTATCTCTGGCGGGGGGCGCTGCAACTTCACGAATCGAACCGTCGCGCCCGAAAACTTTATTTCGAACAACCCTCATTTCTGTAAGTCGGCGTTAGCCGGCTATTCACCGCAAGATTTTATTGCTCTGATGGGACGCTACAACATCGCCTGGCACGAGAAGCATCGCGGGCAGTTATTTTGCGATCGCAGCAGTGAAGATATTATTGAGATGCTGCGCGCCGAGTGCGAGTTGGGCAATGTGCAATGGAGCATGCCTTGCACAGTGCAACAGATCACGCGCGTCGAGTCGGGTGCCGAAAGTGGCTTTGAACTTGCAACCTCAGAAGGGCTTTTGCGGGTCGATAAAGTCGTGATCGCGACGGGTGGCTTGGCGATCCCTCAACTCGGAGCAACCGATTACGGTTTAAAAATCGCACGCCAGTTTGGCCTAAAAGTTGTTGAGCCTCGGCCGGCGCTCGTCCCCTTGACCTTTGATGGTGTGCAATGGGCTGAGTTCGGTGAGTTGAGCGGACTGGCGCTTGAAGCAAAAATTTCAACTGGGGCCGGGCGCAACGCACCTGCATTTCTTGAAGATGTGTTGTTTACTCACCGCGGCCTCTCAGGGCCAGGGATTTTGCAGATTTCAAGCTACTGGCAACCAGGCGAGGCCATCCGGCTTGATTTAGCGCCCGGTCAGGATATGACAGCGGCGCTGCTTGAGGCGAAGTCGGGTGGGCGCCAACAATTGGGTAACTTGCTGGGTGGGCTTTGGCCTAAGCGCCTTGCTGAAAAATGGCTGGGCGAGCAGGCCGCCCTGCGTATTGCCGATGCGCCTGATCGCCTGTTGCGCGAACTTGCCGCACGCATACAGTCTTGGTCGTTGATCCCGGACGGTACCGCTGGGTATAAAAAGGCCGAAGTGATGCGGGGCGGCGTCGATACCAAAGGGCTCGATCAACGCAGCATGCAGGCTAAAACGGTACCTGGCTTGCACTTTATCGGTGAAGCGGTCGATGTCACAGGCTGGTTGGGTGGCTATAACTTTCAGTGGGCGTGGGCCTCTGCCGTGGCGTGTGGGCGCAGCCTTTGAAGGGACAGGTGCGGCTCAAGCGGCAAAAAAAGACATCGGTGGCAAATATATAGAGCGGGTTGTCCGAGGTCGTAGTTTCGCGGTACGATGGCAGCGCTGTGAACGCAGTTTGCGGGAGAGTGCAGCGGGTAGCGTCATTGTTGCCCTAGTTTGCCGCCGAAGGCGCAATTCGCCCAGAATCGCTCAGGCTTCCCATACCGCAATCTGCAATGTTGCATGTATTACAGGCATGCAACAACACAACACTCTGGAGAGACCCGCGGCCATATAGGCCAAAACGGGCGCCGAAGGTGCACACCTGCTTCTTGCAGGGCAACTCTCAGGCAAAAGGACAGAGGGGCGAACGCTGGTGCAAATGCTTACGTTAGACGTGGGCGTTTAAACCGTTCGTCCTTTGACTGTTCTGGAGCTTTTTCATGTCTGCTACGTTAAAACGCACGCCTCTGCACGAGACGCATGTCAAGTCAGGTGCGCGCCTGGTCGATTTTGGTGGCTGGGATATGCCAGTTAACTACGGCTCGCAAATCGAAGAACATCATGCTGTGCGGCGCGACGCTGGCATTTTTGATGTCTCGCACATGTTGAATGTTGATGTGACCGGCGCCGATGCGACTGCGTTTTTACGCAGACTGGTTGCCAATGATGTCTCTAAGTTGACACAGCCTGGCAAAGCGCTTTACTCCTGTATGTTGAATCCTGAGGGAGGCGTGATTGACGACTTGATTGTGTATTTTTTCACGGCAACGCAATGGCGCTTGGTGGTCAATGCAGGTACCGCAGATAAAGATATCGCCTGGATGCAACGAGTGGCCTCTGCCGAAAAATTTCAAGTCACCGTGACGCCGCGCCGCGATCTGGCGATGGTGGCGGTACAGGGCCCCAATGCTCGTGCAAAAGTCTGGGCGGCACGCCCGGCCTGGCAAGCGGCTACGCAAAACCTGGGGGTGTTCTGTGCTGCGGTCTTTGTGGGTGACGTGTTGGTGGCTCGCACGGGTTACAGCGGCGAAGACGGTTTTGAGATCGTGTTGCCGGCAACTGAGGTTGCCCAGCTATGGGCCGACCTGATTGGTCAACAGGTTCACCCTTGCGGCTTGGGCGCGCGCGATACGCTGCGCTTAGAGGCGGGTATGAATTTGTACGGTCAGGATATGGATGAACTGACTCATCCTAACCAAGCTGGTCTGACCTGGACGGTTTCGCTTAAAGACCCAGAGCGGTTCTTTATTGGCCGCAAGGCGCTGAAGCAGTTTGCGGATCCCAAAGTGTTTATCGGGCTCAAACTATTAGACCGCGGCGTGATGCGCGCACACATGGCAGTGCGCACCGATGATGGTTTAGGTGAGGTGACAAGCGGCACGATGTCGCCAACGCTGGGTGTTTCGATTGGTTTCGCACGTTTGCCGCTGGGTGTCGAGGTGGGCGATCACGTTGAGATTGATATTCGTGGCAAGTGGGTTCCTGCCGAGGTCTGCAAGCTGCCCTTTGTTCGTCAGGGTGCTGAGGTCGTGCACGCAAAGTAAGCCACCTCAGAAATGAGTGGCTCGCATGATCAGTGCGCAAACTGCGAACAAAAAAGTTGTAAGTAATAAGAGCTGTGAGCAAAACAAGTTTTAAGTGATACGAGTTGCCATAGATCCAAGATTTTAAATTTTCAAACTTTATTCTTTTCGACTGTACCGAATCCCAAAAATTTCAGGAGACTTTCATGAGCATTCCTAACGATCGTAAATACGCAGCGAGCCACGAATGGATTAAGGCCGAGGGCGATGTCATGTTGGTCGGTATTACTGGCCCTGCGCAAGAGCAGCTCGGTGATTTGGTTTTTGTGGGTGACGTAAAAGTGGGCGCCAAACTCGCAGCGGGTGCGACTGCAGGCGTTGTTGAGTCAGTCAAAGCGGCCTCTGATATTTACGCACCTGTTGCAGGTGAAATTGTTGGCTTTAACGAGGCGTTGAACGATGCGCCCGAAGCCATCAACGCTTCTCCTTACAACACTTGGATTTTCAAAATTAAAGCCAATAATCCCGCCGACGTCGATGGCTTGCTCGATGCAGCAGGCTATCAGGCTGTCGCAGACGCAAGTTAAGGCCACCACTATGTCAAATGCTATGGATACCTCAGGCGAATTTATTCCCCGCCATATCGGCCCCAGCGAGGCTGATCAACAACACATGCTTGCGGCAATCGAGGCGCCCAGTCTTGAGGCCTTGATGCAAGAGGTGGTGCCCGCCAACATTCGCATGACGCGCGAGCTTAATCTTGCTGCTCCTCGTGCCGAGGCCGACGTGCTAGCTGAGATGAAAAAAATCGCAGCGGGCAATCAGGTCTTTCGCAATTACATCGGTCAGGGCTATTACGGCACGCATACGCCCAACGTCATTTTGCGCAATATCCTTGAAAACCCGGCGTGGTACACGGCGTACACGCCCTATCAACCCGAGATCTCTCAAGGACGCCTTGAGGCGATCTTGAACTATCAAACGATGGTGGCGGATCTGACAGGGCTTGATATTTCAAATGCCTCGTTGCTTGACGAGGGCACGGCGGCGGCTGAAGCGATGACGCTGGCGCGCAGAGCTTCGCAAGCGGCTAGCAAAGTATTTTTTGTTTCGCAACATTGTCACCCCCAAACCATCGAAGTGATTCGTACTCGCGCCGATGGCTTGGATATTGACGTGGTCGTGGGTGATGAACTCAAAGATGTGCCAGATTGTTTTGGGTTACTGGTGCAATATCCGCACTCGCTAGGCTCGGTCGCTGACTACCGCGCGTTGACGGCTCAGGTGCATGCAAAAGGTGGTGTGGTGGCCTGTGCCACAGACCTCTTGGCGCTGACCTTGCTTGAGCCCCCAGGGCATTGGGATGCTGACATCGCCATTGGTTCGGCGCAACGCTTCGGTGTGCCCTTTGGTTTTGGCGGCCCCCACGCGGGCTTTATGGCCTGCAAAGATGCGTTTAAGCGCAATATGCCCGGCCGTTTGGTTGGCGTGTCAAAAGACTCACACGGTAATCCAGCGCTACGGCTGGCTTTGCAAACTCGTGAGCAACATATTCGCCGCGAAAAAGCCACGTCAAATATTTGTACCGCGCAGGTGTTGCTTGCTGTGATGTCGAGTATGTATGCGTTGTGGCATGGCCCTAAGGGACTGGCTGCGATGGCCACTCGCGTACAGCACGCGACCGCGCTGCTAGGTCAAGCCTTGACCTCGTTGGGCGTTCAGGTTGTTAACGACACGTTTTTTGACACCTTGTTGTTAAACACGGGTGCACAAACAGACAAAATTTTGCAGGCAGCACGTGCTGCCCGTATCAATTTCCGTCATGTCAGTGCAACGCAACTCTCGATCTCGCTCGATGAAACGGTAACGGCCGTCGATCTTGAACAACTGGTCGCACTTTTTGCCGATGTCCTTGGCAAAGCTGCGCCGGCAATCCCCGCATCACTCGCCGGCTTGCCTGGCATTCCTGGCGCTGTGAAGCGCAAACAGGCGATTTTGAGCCATCCAGTTTTTTCAAGTATTCAATCCGAAACCGACATGTTGCGTTACCTGCGTAAATTGTCAGATAAAGATTTAGCGCTTGATCGTACGATGATCCCGCTTGGATCTTGCACCATGAAGCTAAACGCGACCGTTGAAATGATTCCGGTGACTTGGCCTGAGTTTGCGAGTATTCATCCTTTTGCGCCAGCCGAGCAGACCCGTGGTTATCAAACGATGATCGAGCGTTTGTCAAAAGATTTGTGCGAGATTACCGGCTACGACGCGATTAGTTTGCAGCCAAACTCTGGTGCTCAGGGCGAATACGCTGGCTTACTTGCGATTCGTGCGTATCACCGTGCCAATAATCAGGCGCAGCGTGATATCTGTTTGATCCCTTCATCGGCGCACGGCACTAACCCCGCTTCGGCGAATATGGTTGGGATGAACGTTGTCGTCGTGAAGTCTGACGCACACGGCAACGTCGACCTCGAAGATTTGCAGGCCAAAATTACTCAGGCGGGCGAGCGCTTGGCCGCCTTGATGGTCACCTATCCTTCCACGCACGGTGTGTTTGAAGAGGCGATCACAGGTATTTGCGACATGATTCATGCGGCCGGGGGGCAGGTTTACATGGATGGCGCGAACATGAACGCAATGGTGGGGGTGGCTCAGCCAGGTAAATTTGGCTCAGACGTATCGCACCTGAACCTGCACAAGACGTTCTGCATCCCGCATGGCGGCGGTGGGCCCGGTGTTGGCCCGGTCGGTGTGCGTGCGCATTTGGCGCCGTTCTTACCCGGTGTTGTTGCTGAAAACGGCAGGCTGTCGGGCAATGTGCCGGTTGGCCCAGTCTCAGCGGCACCCTTTGGTTCGGCCAGTATTTTGCCGATTCCGTTTGTGTACATTTCCTTGATGGGTGCTGCGGGGTTGCGTCGTGCCACAGAGGTTGCGATCTTAAGTGCCAACTACATTGCGCGTCGCTTGGCCGGACACTATCCCGTGCTTTACAGCGGCCGTAACGGGCGTGTGGCACATGAATGCATTCTTGATATGCACGATATCAAAGAAGCCTCGGGCATTTCGGCTGAAGACATTGCTAAGCGCTTGATGGATTACGGTTTTCATGCACCCACCATGAGTTTTCCAGTGGCGGGTACCTTGATGGTTGAGCCAACTGAGTCTGAGGGGTTGGCCGAACTCGATCGCTTTGTCGATGCCATGATTGCGATTCGCCAAGAAATTGCTCAAATCGAGCGAGGCGAGCGAGATGTCACTGATAACGTACTCAAGAATGCGCCACACACGGCGCAGATGCTGCTCGCTGAAGACTGGCATCACGATTATCCGCGGCAACAAGCGGCTTATCCCGTGGCCAGTTTGCGTGACAACAAGTATTGGCCGCCAGTCGGTCGTGTCGATAATGCGTGGGGTGATCGTAATTTGGTGTGCGCGTGTTTGCCGATTGAGGCGTATGCGTAGTCAGGTTGTGGCAGCGCAGTGAGGCCTTAGCTCTCACTATAAGCTTGCGGCTGTAAACCTTGAGCCGACGATTGTCTAGTCAATCGTCGGCTTTGTTTTTAGTTCGAGGCCTCGAGCTCTTTAGAAAAATCCCGCACGATCTTAAAGAAAGTGTTGACCATGCCTTCAACGGCATCGCGGCCAATTCCTCCGTACGCACTGATATCCATCTCGATCACGGCCTCTTTTTTGTCGTTGACGAAGGCGCGCGCCCAACGATTACGCAAATTCCAATCGTTCGCCACTTTTAGTGCGACCGGCCTATTCGGCGAGTACGTTGCGCGCAACAGTACGTCTTCGCAGCTTGGATCGTTACCACATCCCACAAACACCATATCGATTTTGGCGGCACCTGAGTCTCCGGGTGACACCTTGAGTAGCGGATCGCCTTGCTCATCTTTTACCTCTTCAAAAGTGAAGTCAGCCGCGGACAATATACTGGCCAAGACGGAGGGGTCTAAATGGCGGATGGCGGCCGCTTCGTCGGGCCCATCTGCGCTTGCAACAGGTTCTGTCGAAAGCCAACTGGCTGGGACTAGTGAAGACGCTAGCGTAAGCAAGGTCTCGGCTGAAATCACTTGCCCGTTGACCTTCACGACGTTGTCTTTGAAACTCAGTTGTGCGACAAAGCGGTCACCCTTGAGTGCACCCAGCTTTAATTTGGCGGCGACGTCGAGCGCACTCGCGATGTCTTTTTCGGCCGTACTTTTAGCCTGAGCCGGTTTGATGCCGTTCGCTTCAAGAGCCGTGGTGCGTACCCCAACCGCCATGGCTCGAGAGATCGCAATCGTGGCATCAATGGTTTGGAGCGGGTTACCATTTAAGCCCAGACCACCGCTGCGCAGATCGACTGGGGCGAGCACCGTGCTTAAGGTGATTGAGCTTTGCCCATTTGCCGTTTGCCAAATCAGCGGGTCGAGCCTGACCGTCGGGCTGTTTTTAACGAGCGTCTGCACATGGCCCCAAAACTGCTTCAGGTCTGCCGCAGTCGTTAAGTCGGCCTCAGGCTCGCTGTTGAGCAAGCGGGTCAGAATCGTGGTGTACAGATCACCTAGTGACTTAACGGTATTGCCGTTCAGTTTGTCATATGAGGCTGTGAGCTGTAGCGTGCCCCAGTCTTTTTTATCGATCGACAGACGTTCGATATCGTAGTGAGACTGTCCGGTTAACAGGTTGTCTTTCTCATTCAACACTAAACGTGTGTTGATCTGCTTGGCCGTCACGGTCGGAAAATTTAAAGACGTGAGGGTGAGCTCTCCGATGTCCGCGCCGCTGATGCCGATGCTCAGGCCTGACTGCCCTGGATGGGTGTCGGTGTGCAGGCGGCTTGCTTTGATGTCGAGTGTGACTTTGCCATCGGTAATGTTCAGCGCTTTGACTTTGAGCTCACCTTTGGTGTGATGAAAGCTAGGGCCGAGTTCAGCGACCAAGGTAGCCCCCGCAAAACGCGAGCGCACGGTGTCTTGTGTGTGGTCGACCGGGCGAATCACCCAGTCGAGCTTGGCCACGCCTTTGACATTCAGTTGCGTGTGGCCGTCAATCAGCGATTGTCCTCCGGTGGCCTTGAAGAGCGCCTCGGTGAACGCGGTGGGCGCCAGCGTGGTGTGAATTGACGCGGATAACCACTCGAATTTACCTTGGGCAATTTGTTCGAGAGACAGTGCATCGTGTGTGATGCGGTTGACCACTAAGACTTCAGGGCTGAGCGTCGCGGTTTTGCTGGCAGGAAAGGTCAAAAGGTATGAGGCCTCGCTTGTGAATACGCCGCGTTGATAGCTACGCAAGGTGACACGCACTTGATCTGACCAGTTTTTTGCGATGTAAGTATTGAGCGAATCGATGGCATTGTTGGCTTCGGCTTGCACACGCCCGCCGATGTACCAGCTGGTACCAGCATAGAGTCCAAAAAGGAGGAGAAGCGCACTAACGGCACTGAGTAGTTTTTTGTTCATGACTTAGCCTTTAAGGCGATGGTACTCGACCAGATCGTAAGCCAGTCCATTTTCTGCGGGTTGAGGCTGACGAGAGGTTTCGTGCCAAACTGCTTTGTCGAGTGGATAAAACATTGCATCGCCCTCAATATCGGCCTGTATTTCTGTCGCGACGACCCGGTGCGCCAGCGGCAGCGCTTCTCGGTAAATTTGCGCGCCGCCGATGACAAATACCTGCTTAGCATCTTTGACGGCTTCGAGTGCCTCAGACAAACTCGTGAAGGCCTCTGCGCCGGTAAATGTCTTGCTCGCGTCTCGTGTGATCACGATATTGCGTCGCCCGGGTAATGGTCTTCCGAGTGAGTCCCATGTTTTGCGGCCCATCACAATGGGGCACCCGAGAGTCGTACGCTTAAAGTGCGCTAAATCACCGGGCAGCCTCCAGGGCAAAGTGTTATCTCTCCCGATCGTGCGGTTGCGGGCGTAGGCAACAATTAAATTCAGCTGCATCAGCCAACTCTCTTGAACGAAATCAAACGGCAACAGGTGCCTTGATATGTGGATGGTGCTCGTAATTTTCGATGACAAAATCTTCGTAGCGGTAATCGAATAAAGAGTCTGGCTTGCGTTGCAAGGCAAGTGTTGGGTAAGGATTAGGCGTGCGTGAGAGTTGCAATTCAACCTGTTCGAAGTGATTGCTGTAAATATGGCAATCGCCGCCGGTCCAGACAAAATCACCGACCTCAAGGTTGCACTGCTGTGCCACCATATGCGTCAACAGCGCGTAACTCGCGATGTTGAAGGGCACCCCTAAAAAGATATCAGCGCTGCGCTGATACAACTGGCAAGACAGCTTGCCCTGTGCGACGTAAAACTGAAAGAAGGCATGGCAAGGTGGCAAGGCCATATTTTTGATTTCGCCAACGTTCCAGGCCGAGACAATCAAACGGCGCGAATCAGGAGTTGTACGAATTTGCTCAAGCACTTGAGTGATCTGGTCAATGTGCTGACCATCAGGGGTCGGCCACGAGCGCCATTGCACCCCATAGACGGGCCCCAAGTCACCGTCGGGCCTGGCCCACTCGTCCCAAATGCTGCAGCCATTGTCTTGCAACCATTTGACGTTCGAGTCACCCCGCAAGAACCATAAGAGCTCAACAAAAATGCTACGGGTATGTAGCTTTTTCGTTGTGACCAACGGAAACCCTTTTGCCAGATCAAACCGCATTTGATAGCCAAACACTGAGCGTGTGCCGGTGCCGGTTCGATCGGTTTTGTTTACGCCCGTCGTGTAGACATGCCGCATAAAGGTTTCGTATTGGTTCATGTACATGAATCCTGTGTTTAGGCGGTCTCGGTGGCGCTGCCGCCGGTATCGACAATCTCAGCGGCCCAAGTGATCGCGGCGGTATGCGCGAGCATGGCCGAGGCCGAGCAGTATTTTTCGTGCGAGAGTGCAATGGCGCGCTCGACCGCCGCGCGAGGCAAGTTGCGCCCTGTGACCGTAAACACGAAGTGGATTTTGGTGAATACTTTTGGGTCAACGTCGGCGCGCTCTGCAATCAGCTTGACCGAGCAACCAACGATGGCATGGCGCCCGCGCTTCAGGATGAGAACGACGTCATAGGCTGTGCAACCCCCTGTGCCTACCAACAAGAGCTCCATTGGACGCGGGGCTAGGTTGTGGCCGCCGCCGTCGGGTGCGCCATCCATAGCTGCAATATGCCCCGTTCCGGTTTGCGCGACGAACAGCATGCCGTCGGGACCACCCCAATCGATTTTGACTTCCATGACCAATCCTTAATAGTTAAGTCAGAATGATAATCAAGTTTTAAGCAAAATCTTGGGTAGAGCTTAAAATTGAAGTCAAAGCTCTCTCGCGTCAGGTCGAGGCAGGTCTCACCTTAAGGTTATGTATGGCAGCCCCCCAAGCGGTTTCAGTTGGATCATCGCACTTCACTCGTCGCCAACATTGGCTCGATCCCTTTATCGCCGAAGTTGATGTGGCTCTGCAGGTGTTGGCGGGGCAGGCTGCGGCGGCTCGGCCTAATCCGGCTGGGGCGGCCAAGCCCGACGTTGCGCCAGAGTTAACTGCAGCAGATACAACACACTCAGCTGGCTTAATGCGCGTCAATCATGTTGGTGAGGTTTGTGCGCAGGCGCTGTACCGCGGGCAGGCTGCCGCAAGCAAAGACCCTTCGAGCGCGGCACTTTTTTATCGTGCGGCGGCCGACGAGATTGATCACCTGGCCTGGTGTCAACAACGGTTGCGCGAGCTAGACAGTCGGCCCAGCGTGTTGAACCCGCTTTGGTATGCCGGCTCATTTACCTTGGGGGTCTTGGCAGCCAGGGCCGGTGTGGCGCGTAATTTGGGGTTTATGGCCGAAACCGAGCGTCAAGTTGAGGCGCATCTCGAAGATCACCTGCAGCGCTTGCCCCCAGGCGACACCCGCTCACGAAAAATCGTTGAGCAAATGAAACAAGACGAGATCGGCCACCGCGTGACGGCCGAACGGGCAGGGGCGGTGGGGATGCCAGCGCCTGTGCGGGGTGTGATGCGGTTAATGTCCAAATTGATGACTGCGACGGCGTATCGCGTCTAAACAACAAAATTTTGTTGCGATGCACAAAAACAACAAAATAAATATTTATTCTTGTTTTGATAGATTTTCTTGCATCGCACAAAAAAATAGACTATTATTTGTTTATGGAAGTTGAGTCATAAGTGTTTTGACTGAAGAAGGCGTTATCTAGGATAACGGTCAGACAAAGCAAGCAGAGCGAGTCAAGCGTTAGTCAATAGTAAAACGCTGAAACTTGCTCCTCAATTTGCCACGATTGTCTCCTCCACCCTCCTCCTTTGGTGGATTTAGGCCAAGACCGCAAGGTCTTGGCCTCTTTTTTTGTCGAACGCAAATGTTGCCGTCCTTCAAGCTGTTTCAACGTGTAGTCGGCTAGTGAATTCAACGCAACCTCTAGCCCCGCATCGCGACGATGAGGCTTGCATTGGTGGTTTACGTAAGCTGCTTGGCAACAATGTTTCGCTGTAGCCTTTAAAATCAAACTGATGCATTAAATAAGATAAGAACCGGCTGGCTCGAGCGCCTGTGGGTATTGCGGAGAATATTTTGCTCATTCAGGATGTCAAACTTGCGGTGATCGGGCTCGGCTATGTGGGATTACCTCTCGCAGTCGAGTTCGCCAAAAAAAGGTCAGTGCTTGGCTTTGACATTAATCCGGCCCGCATACAGGCCCTGCAGCAGGGCCACGACCACACCCTTGAAGTCGATGACGCCGAGCTTGCTAGTGCCAAAGGCTTGCGCTGTACCGCAGACCGCGCTCAGCTGAGCGCCGCAAATGTCTTTATCGTGACAGTGCCCACTCCGATTGATGAATATAAGCGTCCGGATCTGACCCCCCTGGTTAAAGCCAGCGAAACCATTGGTGCCGTGCTCAAAAAAGGTGACATCGTCATCTATGAGTCGACGGTTTACCCCGGCGCCACCGAAGAAGATTGCGTGCCGGTCCTTGAGCGGGTGTCGGGCTTAGTCTTTAACAAAGACTTCTTTGCCGGCTACAGCCCAGAGCGCATCAACCCCGGCGATAAAGAGCACCGCGTCAGTACGATTAAAAAAGTCACGTCAGGCTCGACGCCCGAGATCGCAGCACTCGTTGATCAAATCTACCGCGAGATCATTGTCGCGGGCACACATTGTGCGCCAAGTATACGAGTGGCAGAAGCGGCTAAGGTGATTGAAAACACGCAGCGTGATGTCAACATCGCGTTGATCAACGAACTGGCGTTGATTTTTAATAAGCTTGGCATCGACACCGAAGCCGTCTTACAAGCCGCCGGAACAAAATGGAATTTTCTACCCTTTCGTCCGGGTTTAGTGGGCGGTCATTGCATTGGTGTCGATCCGTATTACCTCACACATAAAGCACAATCGATTGGCTATCATCCAGAAATCATTTTGGCTGGGCGTCGCTTAAACGACGGCATGGGCAGCTACGTGGTCTCTCAGCTCGTAAAATTGATGACGCGCCAACGTATCCATGTACAAGGTGCGCGCGTCTTGGTGATGGGTCTGGCGTTTAAAGAAAACTGCCCCGATCTGCGCAATACCCGTGTGGTGGATATCGTCAAAGAACTTCACGAGTACAACGTTGAGGTAGACGTGTACGACCCGTGGGTGTCGGCGCAAGAGGCTCAGCATGAATACGGTTTATCGCCCGTGCAAACATTACAAGCCGGTCGCTACGATGCGATCATTGTTGCGGTGGCCCATCGGCAGTTTATCGAGATGGGTGCGTCAGCGATTCGGGCCTTAGGTAAGCCCGAGCACGTGCTGTATGACTTGAAATATATTTTGCCGGCTGATCAGTCAGATTTGCGCTTATGACACAGATACCTGGCATGCGTTATCAGCACGTTCAGCAACAATTGCGCGCGGCTCCGCATAGTTGGTTGGTCACTGGGTGCGCAGGTTTCATTGGGTCGAATCTGCTCGAGGCTTTGCTGAAGCTTGACCAACGTGTGGCGGGTCTTGATAATTTTGCAACAGGTTATCAACACAATCTTGACGAAGTGCGGGCAAGCGTTAGCGCCAAGCAATGGTCAAATTTTAGGTTTATAAACGGCGATATTCGCGAGGCTTCAACCTGTGCTCAAGCGGTTGAGGGGGCAGAGTATGTATTGCATCAGGCAGCCCTTGGGTCGGTACCACGCTCGCTCGCTGATCCAATCACCACAAACGACGTCAACATCTCTGGTTTTTTGAACATGTTGGTCGCGGCGCGCGATGCCAAAGTGCAGTCTTTTGTTTACGCGGCCTCAAGCTCAACCTATGGCGACCATCCCGCGTTGCCAAAAGTTGAAGACCAGATTGGTAAACCGCTATCGCCTTATGCCGTCACCAAGTATGTCAACGAGTTGTACGCAGACGTCTTTGCACGCTCTTACGGCGTTAAGACCATTGGCCTGCGCTACTTTAATGTGTTTGGTAAACGGCAAGATCCAGAAGGTGCTTACGCTGCAGTGATCCCAAAGTGGATTGCTGCCATGCTCGGTGGTGAGGCGGTGTTAGTCAATGGCGACGGCGAAACGAGTCGCGATTTTTGTTTTGTGGATAATGCGGTGCAAGCGAATATTTTGGCGGCGATGGCTGGCGCTGAGGGCACTAATCAGGTCTATAACGTTGCCGTCAATGCACGCACAAGTTTGAATGTCTTACATCAACATCTTGTCTCAACGCTTGCTGACAACGCAGTGTCTTATTCGTTAGCGCCAAATTACCGAGATTTTAGAGCGGGTGACGTTCGACATTCGCAGGCTGATATTTCGAAGGCACAGCGTCTGCTTGGCTATCAACCGACCCACACAATCCTCCAAGGCCTGCAAGCTGCAATGCCTTGGTATCTTGAGTTTTGCGCGAAGTCGAGAGCGTCTTAGCGCGCGACTTAGTCACTTGGGTATTGCGCTAAGTCGCGAGCGTCTTAGTATCTTGCGTGTTGGGCTAAGTCGACAGCGTCTTAGGTTACGTCTCAGGCTTCGGGTGGTTGACCGCGAGCGATACGCTCTTCGCGACGGCGCTCGTAGGCGTGGCTGTCGTCAGCACTAGTTGCTAAACGGCGAATCCAGTGCGCGGTTGACGGATCAAAAGCGCTGACGGCCGACTCGCTGTCTTCGGCGTCGAGGCTTTTTTCGATATCAGCTGCTAGCCTTTTGCCAAACTCAACACCCCATTGATCAAAGGGGTTGATGCCCCACAAGACGCCTTCGGTGAAGACCTTGTGCTCATACAGCGCCAAGAGCGATCCAAGCTGCTTGGCGTCAAGCAGGGGCAGCACGATTAAGGTCGAAGGGCGTCCGCCCGGATGAACCCGATGCTGAGCAAGTTGCGCCGCCAGCACTGGATCTTTTTCAGTTTGACTGACCGCTGCAAGCGCTTGCTCAAAAGACTTGCCCTCGCGCAGTGCTGCGCGTTGTGCCAAGCAGTTGGCAATTAACAGACGGTGATGACGGGTGTGTTGATGGTCGGGTTTGGCACACAAGACAAAATCAACTGGTGCGCCTTTGCCATCTTGATGTAACCACTGAAAAAACGTGTGTTGGCTGTCGGTGCCAGGCATGCCCCAAACGGCGGGGCTGCTAGGCACGTCTAGGGTGCTGCCATCAATCTGGGTAGCTTTACCTAAGGATTCCATTTCGAGCTGTTGCAGCCACGGCACAAGTTGACGCAAACGAGCGTCGTACGGGCACAGGGCAAATGAGGCGTAGCCGAGAACACTGCAGTTGGCCACGGCACTTAAGGCCATTTGCACGGGTGCATTGCGCGCGATGGGTGCATTCAAAAAATGCTCATCCATTTCGGCTGCGCCGCGACGCATGTCATTCAGAGCATTGAGGCCAAGTCCTAAGGCAATGGGTAAGCCGATTGAAGACCACAGTGAATAACGGCCACCGACCCAATCCCAAAATTTAAAGATGCGGTCGTCACGAATGCCAAAGGCGCGCGCTGCTGCTGGATTAGCCGTCACAGCAACGAAATGCTCAAGTGGCTCGCTGACGCCGTTGGCTGTGAACCATTCGATGGCACGCGCGGCATTGGCAAGGGACTCGGTGGTGGTGAACGACTTTGACGAAATAATGACCAAGGTATCAAGCGGGTCGAGCCCGTCGAGTGCGCCGGTAATGGCGTGTGCATCGACGTTCGAGGCAAAACGGATCGTGCGCCGACTGCTGACGCCAGCCAGTGCTTCAACGGCGAGCCTTGGGCCCCAGTCGCTGCCGCCAATGCCAAGATGCACGACGTTGCGATACAGGTTTTGCGCGTTCACCAAGTCAACAAAATTGGCCAGACGTTCTTGTTCGGCTTTGATAGCACTGGCCACGCCCGCCGGTGGGTGCTCAGACCGCAGGGCGGTGTGCCAAGCAGCACGTTTTTCAGTCCAGTTAATGGCCTCACCTGCAAAGAGCCCTTTGCGTGCAGCCTCAAAGCCCTGCTGGTTGAGCAAAGCGGCCGAGGCTTGTTCAAATGCCGCAGAGTAGCGCTGGGTACTCAGATCGACTTCAAGATCGACGGCGGGCAAAATACGCAAGCTGTCTGCCGTAAGCGGACTGGTGTGTACGGCTGAAGAAAACGCAAGCCAAGCTGGACTTTTAGACAACGAGCTCATAAGTGTAGATGCAACAAAAAAATTAAAAGGGAAGCGTGACGTGTGGCGCAAGCGCTAGCAACTGCTTGCGAAACGCGTCTTGAATACGCACGAGGGCCTCAGGGGTGTCGCCCTCAAAGCGCAACACCACGACGGGTGTGGTGTTTGAGGCACGAGCTAAGCCAAAGCCATCAGGGTAGTCGGCGCGCAGGCCATCAATTTTGAGAACTTCGGTTGCGCCAGCAAATACACCATCGGTTTGCAGGCGTTTAATCAGGGCGTGAGGCTCGCCCTCAGACATTTCAAGTTTGAGCTCAGGCGTTGAAACACCTTGTGGAAGCGCCTCAAGTACCGCTGAAGGGTTGGCTGAGCGTGACAAAATTTCAAGCAAACGGCAACCCGTGTACAGACCATCGTCAAAGCCGAACCAACGCTCTTTAAAAAATACGTGACCGCTCATTTCGCCGGCCAACGGTGCGCCAGTTTCGGCAAGTTTGGCTTTAATCAGCGAATGCCCGGTTTGCCACATCAACGGCACGCCGCCCGCCTCGCGAATGGCGACGGCAACGTGGCGACTGCACTTGACGTCATAGATAATGGTTTGGCCAGGGCAGCGGGTCAGTACATCGCGCGCATACAAAATCAGTTGGCGGTCAGGCCAAATGATTTCACCTGACTTTGTGACAACGCCCAAGCGGTCACCGTCGCCGTCAAAGGCCAAGCCAATTTCGCAATCGGTGGTCTGTACGCAACGAATCAGGTCTTCAAGGTTATGCGGATCGGCAGGGTCAGGATGATGGTTCGGGAATGTGCCGTCTACTTCGCAAAATAATTCGGTGACTTCGCAGCCTAGGGCGCGAAACAGTTGCGGGGCAACTGCGCCGGCGACGCCGTTGCCGCAATCGATGGCGATTTTCATGGGGCGGGCCAGCTTGACGTCACCGAGTACGCGCGCCAGATAAGGCGTCAAAATATCTACGCTGGTGGCAGTGCCAGACGCGCTTGCGTGCGCGGGGCCTGCAGCGACTTCATCGCGCAGAGCCAAGATGGCCTCACCGTGCAGGGTGCCGCCACCCATCATCATCTTAAAACCGTTGTAATCGGGGGGATTATGGCTGCCGGTCACCGCGACGCCCGACCCTGTTTTTAAGGTGTAAGCGGCAAAATAGACCAAAGGGGTAGGCACTTCGCCCACATCAATGGTGTTGATGCCACCGTCGCGCATCCCTTGTTGTAACGCCGCGGCCAGTGAGGGGCTGCTGATGCGGCCATCACGACCAACCACCATGGTGGTAACGCCGGCTGCCTTGGCACGGGCCGCTAAACCGCGGCCAAGATCTTTTGCAAAATCTGGGTTCAGTGCCGAGGGAACAATGCCACGAATGTCGTAGGCTTTAAACGAAGAATGCGGAAACGAGTAATTAACTGGCACGACGGTAAGCTCCGA
>Ga0114967_10000561_pt1 | contig 31770 bp, 34 predicted proteins | sample M_130628_MF_Meta_FD_92639 | JGI IMG/M metagenome (GOLD analysis project Ga0114967, IMG submission 92639) | Freshwater microbial communities from Lake Montjoie, Canada to study carbon cycling - M_130628_MF_MetaG | ecosystem: Environmental > Aquatic > Freshwater > Lake | place: Lake Montjoie...
TAGCGCTGCAGGTTCTATACCAGTTCCATAATCTCGAACTCCAATAGCAACTTCGGTGCGAGTTGAGATTACCGTTACATTTACTGGTTTTTCTTCGGCATGATCTAGGGCATTAGAAAGTAGATTCCGCATGATGCGCTCCACGCGCCTCATATCAGCCTTCATCATTACGTGTTCTGTCTCGTGATCAATAGTTATCGAAATAACATGATCGTGTGCGCTAGCACGTACATCTGCAATACATCGCTCTATCAAAGTAATTAGATCAAATTCAACAGGTTCTAAAATGGCAACTTCTGCATCAAATCGGCTAACTTCCAGCAGATCTTCTAGGAGCCTCTCGAATCTATCCAGTTGGGCGACCAGAAGCTCTGAGCTTCGGGCGATTGTTGGATCAAAACTTTCTTTCTGAGCATAGATGACTTCGGACGCCATTCGAAGAGTTGTTAAAGGGGTTCGAAGTTCGTGAGATACATCAGAAACAAATCTTTGCTGTACGCGCGATAAATTTTCCAAGCGAGAGATCTGTGATTCCAAAGAAAGGGCCATATCGTTAAATGCTCTGCCGAGCGTCGCAATTTCATCTGAACTTTCCACCTTCATTCGTTGCGAGAAATCGCCCTGTGTAAATTTCTGGGCAATACTCGCTGCCTCGCGCACCGGCTTTACTACTTGCCGTACAACTAACCAAGTGATTAACCCAATCAGAAATATAAGCGCAAATCCAGTAAATAATAATGCATTCGTAATGATTGATAGGGTCCTGTTCTGATTATTTAGTGAATAAACCAGATACATCTCATATTTTCCAGATTTTGGAATCACAATTTTGCGACCCACAATTAAAACATTGGTGTCTTCGCGATCTTGATAGCGCACTTTGGCGTATTCATATTCAACTAAATCACTCGAGCGGACTTTTTTGCGTATTTCATCCGGGAAAGATGAAATATCTAAACCATCCGTCGAGGTGCTGAAATCGGGAGATTCCACTTTTAAAGAAATTTTAAAGGGCCTTCCAAATCTGCTTAAGAAAATAGACTTTCTATCTTGGCTTAGGCTGACCTCTGTAGATGAAACAATTACATCCTGCACTACTTTGGTGATAACTGCAGGTGAAGAACCTTCAGCAAGCAAGAATTGATACTGGGCGCTAAAAAATGAAGATTTAGCTTCTGCAAGGGAGGATTCTAGATTTACTTGCCGTACTCCATCAGAGAGTTGCGAATATAGTGCAGATCCAGTTAACCAAACAACACCAAGAGATAAAAGTACTGTAGAAACAATTACCTTTGAGGCAAGTGAAGTCCGGAGCCTGGTGGTAAATCGGTTCATTCTATGAACCGCCCAATACTCCAGCTTTATAGCCAACTCCACGCACTGTCATTACGATTTCAGGGTGCTCTGGGTCATGCTCTACCTTTGAACGTAACCGCTGAACGTGGACATTTACCAAACGCGTATCAGTTGAATGTCGATAGCCCCAAACTTCACTGAGCAAGGCATCGCGCGTAAAGACACGTCCCGGCTCTTTAGCTAAAGCGACTAATAAATCAAATTCCAAACGTGTGAGTGCAATCTTCTTTCCCCCGCGAACTACCTCGTGGGCGGTTACATCTATTGAGAGATCCCCAATAGTTAGTAGCCCTGAGACATCAGCATTTGTGCGACGCAAACGAGTGCGGATTCTTGCGATGAGTTCTGAAGGGTGCCTAAAGGGTTTGACCATGTAATCATCTGCACCGGCTTCAAGCCCTTTGACTACATCGTGGGTATCGCCTTTTGCGCTCAGCATCACGATTGGAACCATGGATTCGGCGCGGATTAATTTACAAACTTCAATTCCATCTAAGCCCGGAAGCATGACATCTAGCAGAATGAGATCTGGAGGATTATTTCTAAAGACCTCCAGCACCTCATCACCGCGACTTACTAGATCCACGTCGATGCCGGCACCGGTTAATACGATGCCGAGCATCTCCGCAAGATCCTGGTCGTCGTCGACGACCATTACTAAGGTCATTAGCTACCGTGCTCCCAAGAGTTCAGGTACATATCTTGTGCTGGAGATAAGGTATCGATACGGCCACCCATTGAGATTAACTTCAGACTGGCAACTTCTTTATCGATATAAGTTGGAACGTTATGAACTCCAGCAGGTAGATTCTTCGCTTCCCTTACTAGATATTCTGCAGTCAGCGCTTGATCAGAGAATGACATATCCATCACTGATGCAGGGTGGCCTTCAGCAGCGCCTAGGTTTACCAATCGGCCTTCCGCGAGCAAGAGCAAGCGACGACCATCGGCAAGTACATATTCGTCTGTTTGATGGCGCATCTTGGCATTCTTCTTCTTAGCGTTCTGCTCTAACCAAGCGACATCGATTTCAATATCGAAGTGGCCAGAGTTAGCCATAATTGCGCCATCCTTCATCACGGCAAAGTGCTCATCTCGCAATACATCACGGTTTCCCGTGACAGTAATAAATACATCGCCAACTTTTGCAGCATCAAGCATTGGCATGACGCGAAATCCTTGCATCATTGCATCAAGGGCCTTAGTTGGATCGATTTCGGTAACAACAACATCAGCACCCATACCCTTAGCGCGTTCTGCAACGCCCTTACCGCAGTAACCAAATCCTGCTACTACGACTATGCGTCCGGCAAGAAGGAAGTTTGTCGCACGGAAGACAGCGTCGAGCGTTGATTGCCCTGTCCCGTAACGGTTGTCGAACATGTGCTTGGTATCGGTGTCATTGACAGCAATCATTGGGAATGTAAGTGCGCCATCTTTCGCCATTTGGTTAAGACGGATTACGCCAGTTGTAGTTTCTTCGCAACCACCGGCGATATTTGGAAGTAGTTCTTTACGAGTTGTGTGAAGAGTGTTAACGAGGTCGCAACCATCATCAAATACTTGGTGCGGTTCGATATCGAGTGCAGCGTTGATATGTGAGTAATAACCATCACGATCAACTGAATTGCGCGCGAATACTGAAATTCCGTATTCGTGAACTAGTGCAGCTGCTGTGTCATCTTGTGTTGATAAAGGATTTGATGCACAGAGAGCGATATCTGCGCCTCCTGCTTTTAATACGCGCATCAAGTTAGCTGTCTCAGTTGTCACGTGCATGCAAGCAGCGATTCTTACGCCGGTAAATGGCTGTGACTTCTCGAAGCGTTCACGGATCTGAGCGAGTACAGGCATATTACGTTCTGCCCATTCAATCTTCTTACGACCTTCGGCTGCGAGTGATGCATCAGCGATATCGTGTTTTGGAATTGTTGTTACAGGTGTCATTTTTATATATCTCCCTAGATAAAACGGCTGTTTTTTCGCTTGACCTTCGGCGTAGGGCTCTACTGTGCTAGTCGGCTAGAGGGATATCGTACTAGTTAAGGGATTAATACGAGTAAGTCCTGTAAGTCGAAGTCGCCTCGTATCGTGTTAAGTACATCATCTCGAACCTTCTTCATACGGGCTTCCGTTGAAGCCTCAACGTTTAGTCGAAGGAGGGGCTCAGTATTGGATGCACGCAGGTTAAACCACCAGGTATCCCCATTAATTGTCAGACCATCAAGATGATCGACTTCCACGCCCTGCCTTTTTCCATAAATCTTTTCAACTTGATTCATGGCAGCTTGTGCATCTGAAACGGTTGAATTTATCTCACCGCTTGCGATGTAACGAGCGTATGGTTTCAAAATCTTCGACAGAGGAGCGCTTACCTCCCCGAGTGCTGCAATTGCATGCAGAGCCGCCAGCATTCCAGAATCGGCGCTCCAAAAATCTTTAAAATAGAAATGACCTGAATGTTCGCCGCCGAATACCGCGCCGGTATCTGCCATTAATTTCTTTATGTACGAGTGACCAACTCGGGAGCGAATCGCTTTTCCACCGTTCTCCTCCACGATCTCCACAACAGCACGCGAAGAAATTAAATTATAAATAATGCTAGCGCCAGGGTTCTTGGCTAACTCTCGAGCGGCAATTAGCGCGGTAAGAGTTGAAGGATTTACAAGCTCACCATGTTCATTTACTAAGAAGCAGCGATCGGCATCGCCATCGAAGGCAAGACCAATATCGGCTTTATGTTTCTTAACTGCCTTCTGAAGATCTTTAAGGTTCTTAGGATCAATTGGATTCGCTTCGTGATTAGGGAAGGTGCCATCTAACTCAAAATACATGGGGATTACTAGGCAATTTAAGCGGGCAAAGACTGCCGGGGCGGTATGTCCAGCCATTCCATTTCCGGCATCAATCACAATTTTTAGCGGACGGATTTCAGTCAAATCTACGAGGCTGAGAAGGTGATCAACGTAAGCAGTCAACATATCTTCACTGCGTTCTTTACCTACACTTCTAAAATCAATTGGGGAACCTTCACTTACATACCTTTCGATTGCCAAAAGTCCAGATTCTTTACCGATTGGCCGAGCACCGCTTAAGCATAATTTGATTCCGTTATATTCTGCTGGATTGTGGCTCGCTGTGAACATTGCCCCAGGAAAATTCAATTTTCCAGCGGCAAAGTAAAGAAGGTCAGTTGAGGCCAAACCTATTCGAATAACATTTAAACCTTGCGATGTAACGCCTGCAGAGAAAGCATCTGCAAATACTGGCGATGATGGACGCATATCTTCACCGATAACAACTGTTCCGGGTTCGCGTTCTTGTTGGAGAAAACGCGCAAATGCCACACCTGTAGCAAAGGTAAAATCGGCGGTGATTTCTAAATCAACTAATCCGCGAATATCGTACGCCTTAAATATTGAAATATTCCGCTTCTCTCTTTAGCCAAGCAATTTTACTGACCTAGAATAATTTTAAGAGGGAACCGCCCGCAAGTGGCCGCGGCGACCAATCTGTCCTTCTTGGCTAATTGCGCTATTAACTGTGCTTCCGGCGTTAGAACCGTCGGGAGAAATATTCAAATTGGCTACTTCACGTACCGCATCAGCGATAGCCATCAAATCGTCTTCACTTGGTCCAATATCTGTCAGAGAGCTCTCTTCTTTAATTACACTCCAACCATTAGGAACGGTGAGGCGCTTACCATGCACTTCACATAGATCGTATGAGTGAGGTTCAGAAAAGGTTGCTAAAGGGCCAAGCACTGCGGTTGAGTCTGAATAAATATAAGTCAGTGTCATAGAAGCCAGACTTCTACAACTAACTCGCGAACAGCTGCGCCCTGTTCTAGCCAACTTACTCATGACCATAAGGCTAGTGGGGATCGGTCTAAAAACTGGGATTGTCAGGGAGTTATGACGCGAATATTTGATAGGGGAACTGAAGATTTAGTGAGAACGCTTCCTGGTGATAGTGGGAAATATCCGTAGCCACTCTTTGTGGCGATTAAGCCGGCGCCATAAATTCCCTTTGCCACCTTGATAAATGTGATCGATCGAACTCCATCTGGAATTTTGATGGTTGCAATCTCATCGCCTCTAACTTTGACAACTTTCCGCTTGCCTTTATCAAGTAACAACTCGATATCAAGAGTAATTGTTCCGCCGATGAAAACAAGCTGCGGAGAAAGTCCAGATATTGCCAAGGACATTCGAACTAATTCCGGTGCAGATGTGCTCCAAATAAAGTCCGCTTTCTTCTGTGCAAAGGTCAGTGAATAGACCGAGGCAACAAGCGGCTGATCCGACGAGATATGTAAACCAAATTTGCTGGTTGGAAGGTTCGGGTTAAGCGCTACAGATACGACCGATCCGGCTTTAACGATCTTATTCTCAAATCCGGATGGGATAAAACTGCCATCAGTCGATAAAACATTAACAGTCACGCGAGCATCTAGTTCTCCCGGGACAAGAAAGCGTAGTGAGTGCGCAAGCTCAACAGATTTTGCACCAGTTTTACGAACAGTATGTGGTATCGCAGGAATATAAATTTCTTTAGTGGCTTTAGGGGCAAAGTTGATGATATCTCCACCGAGCGCCTGTAACCCTCGCCCACGTTCATCCAGTAAGTAACTTGTCACGCGACCTGATCTAGTTAGCGCGCGAATAACAATTTCACGAGAACCAGGTGCAAGAGAATCTAATCCAAACTCACGATAGGAATTAGCTTCCAGAGTAATCGGCTTTGTGGGTTGGACACCGATTTCATTCCAGATCTGTAAATCAACGATTGCAGAACTGAGACCACTATTTACAATTAAGACTTTGCCTTTACTTGTTACATCAGCTGTACCACCAACAAACCATTGTTCATTTTGTAACGATGAACAGATAGTTGCACCGGCCCATACTCCTTTACGGATTTGCCAAACAACAGGCGTAGCCCCTTGAGATTCAATTATGACAGGCGCCTTTGCCTGCATATATCTCAGGGTTTGCGCCGGAACAAAAGAAAGCGACTTTCCCCCAGTCTTGCGCAATGGTGTTTTATTTGATGGAAGAGAAATTGCTGTTGTTATTTTACTTGGAGTCGGAGGACATACAACTGCAGGAAAATTTGTTGAAAACTCACTCTTTGATAGGCCAGCATTTAACCCGTTAGCGGCTAAAACGACTGCGATTGTGGAAAATACAATAAGAGTGGGGCGCTGAAATCTCATGCCAACTCCGCATCTTCTATCTCACGTCGCCGGCGTCCTGCGGGCAGCGCTAGAACAATCACAGTGACTATTACGACAATTTGAAACGACACCCAGGCGCGACGTGAGGTTCCGTCATACATCAACGTCACTAAACCAGCCTGGGGGACGATAAATGTTGGCATTCCATCAACGCTTCGTTTACGTTCTAAGCGAGAGCCATCTTGCATCGCCCTCCACCCACGACTGAAATTTTCAGTCAGAGTGAACTCGCCTGGTTCAGTGATCGTAATTCCTAATGCGCCCTCTTGCACTACCGAGTTTTTCCCCGAAGAATTAGTGAAGAGAATATCTCCGGTATTTACTGAAATTTTCCAAACGATACCGGCAGTTGTTGAAGATGCCCTTGAAAATCCGCCTAGTCCATCAATAACCCGCACAATATTTTCATCTAGTGGACTCTTTAAGAAAAGATATTTAATTCCGTGAACAGCAAAAGTTGTACTTGCGGTTAAACCGCTGCCGTCAGCAATCTCTTGCACCGCACTAGATATTTGCTCGCGATCAGCCGGTGCGAAATCTGGTTGCCCCAAGGTCGCATCGCCACCTCGAGCTATATAGTAATTTAGCGAAACCTCTCCACCGGTTGCACGAGGGCGAATAACCATGGTTTTGGCGTCGCCTTCAATGGCAAGAAAGGCCGGGAGAACGACTCCCTTCCCAGTTCGCAATGGTGAATTAGCACTGCTGCTTACTACCCAGCCAATTGAAGTAAATGTATATAGAGTGGTAATAATTAAAAGTAATCCCGCTGATATGTGGCGGAAATTTATATTTGTCGCAATCAATCTTTCGCGCAATTTATCCAGCATGATTACCGCTGCACTGATTGCGGCAATGGTGGTCACCACCAAGAGCGAACCCGCATAAATTGGAGTTGCGATAGATGTACCGTTGCCCGTCAGTGAAACGCTGCTCAATAAAATCGCACTTAGAAGTGAGATACACCCAAGTTCAGCGACGAAGCGAGCTTTGGTGGAAGAAAATAGTGAAATACCAAGCACAAGCGTCAGCGGACTAACAATATAAATTGGAAGAGATCCAGGTCCGCCTGGATTGCCCATCAAGGCTAAGTTCGGACCACCTCCTGGAAATAGAAATCCCGAGTCCATAAAGAAACGTTTTGGTTGAAGCAATAATTCGAAACTCCAAGGAGCACAGATTAGAAAGGGTGTAACCACTAGCGCTATGCGCCGATATAGACGTTGATTGAAGAGCTCTGCATTTACCCCACGGTCGCTATCGGCATAGTCACGAAAAATTCCAAAGGCGCTAAATGAAATCCCAACGAGCAACAAGATTGGTGAGAATGCCACGAGAACTGAACTGAGTAAGGAGAGGCCAAAAATTCTCCGCCACGTTAATTGGTCAAGTGCATCAATTCCTTGGGCGGCATTTATAAAAAGTGGTAACAAAATAAGAACGATTACCGTACTTAAGCGCCCTGAATCTACAGCCGAGATGGCAACTGGTGAAATTGCATAAAGTAAAGATGCGCAGGCGGTTAACCAACGGTTATTGGATAACCTGCGTAATAATAAATATCCCGTTCCTGCTATCAACAGTGGAGCAAGTAAGAATAGGATCGCGATAAATAACTTTAAATTTCCAAAAAATGGAGTTGCGAGAACTGCAAGCATCGCTAGCCAGGTGGGTGCTGCCGAAGATGTTCCCATCCCGATCGAGTGCCATCCGCTGAAATAAGTATTCCAAATATCGCTCACGCCGGCTGGTTGTTCGGGAAGAGCGCCTCCAGATAGCGAGCCATAACGATTACGGGACCAGATTAGAGTCAGCAAAAAAAGAAATATCGGTAAAGCAACTAGCGGGCGCTTGATTAGTGAAAACCAATTGCGATTTGAAGCCGGGGTTAATAAATCTTCTTCATCTAAATTCTCATCCAAGATTGAGATCTCGCGAACTTCACTGATTTCATCTGGAAAGATTTGCGATCGTATCCATTCCGCTGATCTTGATAGTGATTGTCGGATCTGAGACCAACGTGACGGAATAAACTTCAACGCAATACCTGCTGGCACTAAACGCTGAGCGCGTCTTGCTTTCCGAGCTTCAAATAATTCTCCGGGGTGAATAAATAGAGTGCCAACTGCCAAAATCTCATCGCTGGCGTAGCCAGGTAATTTTGCAAATAAGAATCCGATTGAACGAAAAATTGAGCCCGTCAAAAGTTGCACAGTTAAGAGAGGTAAGCGCCACCACGACGAATTGGATAGGAGAACATAAGCGGCATTTCGTCGATCCAATAAAAGTGGACGATGCAAAAAAGCTTCTGCGACATCAACGGTACGGCGCTCGTTTGCCGAGGCTTCGGCGTGAAATGCGACAGCGCTGGAGACTGCTATCGCGCTGTAGCCTGCAGAATAAAGACGCCATCCAAAATCTACATCATCACGAAAGAGATCAAGATTAGGATCAAAGCCACCTAATTGCTCAAAAGTGTCTCTGCGAATTAGCGCACCGGCTGTGCTGACTGCAAGAACTTCGTGGACACCATCTCGCTGTCCTTGGTCATATTCGGCTGGCTCAAGACCGGTCCAACGATTTCCATTGGCTGCGATACTGATTCCAATTTCTAATAGATGTGTTCTATCGTGCCACCCTAAAAGTTTGGGACCAGCCATTGCTACGCTCGGACGAGTTTTTACTTCTTCAATCAAATTTGCCAGCGCTTTTGGGTGAACTGATAAATCATCGTGAATGATCCATAACCATTCGTGTTCTGGATCAACAATTGCAGGAAGTGTTGAAAGAGCGTGATAAATAGCTTCACCAAAACCAGTATCACGATCCATTGATAAAACTGGTATTCGCGCACCTTTAACTAGCTTTGCAGAAGAATCAATTGAACCGGTATCAACGGCAACGATTCGATCTATCTCATAAGTCTGAGAAGCAAGTGATGTTACAACTTCGGGCAGCCAAGTTGCACCGTCGTGAAGTACAAGAATCGCAGTGACGCGATGTGAACTCATGAGAGTTACGCTGGGCGGCGCTTCAAACGGCGACGCTCACGTTCGGAGAGTCCACCCCAGATTCCAAAGCGCTCATCGTGTGCGAGCGCATATTCCAAACATTCTTGGCGAACATCGCAAGAAAGGCAGACGCGCTTTGCTTCACGAGTCGAGCCACCCTTTTCGGGAAAGAATGCTTCTGGATCTGTCTGCGCGCAAAGTGCGCGCTCTTGCCAGGAGAGTTCAACATTTTCTCCATTTGCTAATTTGATTGATGGGCCAGCAGTAGGGGCTGTTGGATTGCCAGTTGGTGTTGCTTCTGGACGAATCGGCATTGACTAATCTCCTAAAGACCTTCGGGGTCACGTCTCGATATGAACGTAACTTCTCTATAACGAATTACACGCTTGTAATCCCTTTTAGTCAAGTCCAAGGCGGAGGTTTATGCGCTGAGTCACGCTCAATTTCGCAGATTTATCGACTTATTGGGCTGAAATCGGCAGATTTTCTGTTGGTGAAATATATTTTCCGATGATTTCTGAACTTGCTGGGAGTTGTGAATTGTGAAGAATAAAAGAATCGGCAATTGTGCAGCTATCGCCAACCTCGACCCCATCCCCGATAATCGAATTGGTAATCCTGCAATTTGCACCGATCGTTGAACCTTGGCCAATGGATGTTCCCCCAGTAATCACTGAGCCCTCACCAATTTGGCTTCCTGTACCAGCTAGAAATCCTTCGCCGACGATATCGCGCGAGCCTTGGAAGAGCGCTGCCGGGGTTCCGACATCTAGCCAGTAAGACTGTTCGTTATAGCCAAATACGGGGCGACCGCTCTTAACTAATTGGGGAAAGGTCTCGCGTTCAATACTGACAACTGTATCTTTTGGAATCTGTGAAATTACAGATGAGTTGAAGATATAGCAGCCGGCATTTATTGCGTTGGTGACGGGGTGCTCCAGTTTCTCCAGAAAATCTAATACCTTTCCGCTCGAATCTGTCGGTACGCAACCAAAGGCTCGGGCATCTGCAACTTCAATTAAATGAAGTGTGGCATCTGCTTGATTTCTCCTGTGAAAATCGAGTTGCGCAGCAATATTGTGGCCACTTAATACATCACCATTAAATATCACAAATTCTTCAGTGGAATCAGCAAAGTCAACTAAGGAGGCTGCATTACGAATTGCACCACCTGTGCCAAGTGGTTCTCTTTCTACTGCATAAAGTAACTTCATTCCCCATTTAGAACCATCACCGAAGTAAGGAGTAAACACTTCAGAGAGATAAGAAGTAGCCAAGATAACGGTGTTAATTCCTGCTTTTTTAGCAGCAAGTAATTGTCGCTCTGTGACTGGCATGCCAGCGACCGGTAACATCGGCTTAGGGGTCTGATTAGTAAGTGGTTTTAAACGGGTACCCATTCCGCCTACGAGCAATATGCCGATCGCCATTATTTTAGTGCCTGCCGAATACGCGCTGCGGCATCGGCGATTTGTGCATCAGTTGCAGTCATAGCGATGCGAATATGCGATGCGCCTTTTGGTCCATAGAAAGTGCCGGGGGTAGCCAAAATTCCGAGATGAGCCAGCCAATCTACTGATTTCCACGAATCTTCAGATCGGGTGCACCAGATATAAAGTCCTGCAGCTGAATCATCAACTTTAAAACCCGCTTCCCGCAGAGCTGGAGCGAGAGTTGCGCGGCGAGAGTTGTAACGTACGCGCTGCTCTTCTACATGTTTTTCATCACTAAGGGCAGCGATCATAGAATTTTGAATTGGCAGAGGAACCATCATTCCAGCGTGTTTTCTAACTTCACGAATTTTCGCAATTAATTTGGAGTCACCGATCAAGAATGCACCACGGTAGCCCGCCATTGACGAACGCTTTGATAACGAATGCACCACCAAAATATTAGAGTTGTCACCATCTGTATATTTGAGAAGTGATGTCGGAACTTTGGTATCACCAAAATCGATGTAACACTCATCGCAAACCAATACCGCTTGGTTGCTGCGCACCCAATCAATTGCAGCGCGTAGTTCAGATTCAGAATGAACTCGACCTGTTGGGTTTGCTGGGGTATTTACCCACGCAAAATCAGCGCTTGGCCAAGTTTTAGCATCTACTCCGACGGCTATAGGTTGAGCCTGTGCCAATAGTGCGCCAACTAAATAAGTTGGGTAAGCCACCTCGGGATAGATAACTTGCTTACTTTCCAATAACGTCGGCAACCACGCCACTAACTCTTTAGAGCCAATGACAGGAAGCACATCAAAGTCACCTGACGCACCCAGATGGTTAATTGCCCAATTACGAATGGCGCTTTGTAACTCTTTCGTGCCAGCGGTTACCGGATAGCGCGGTGAATCAGAACTCGCGCGCAAAGCGCTTTGAATTAATTCGGGGGTTGGATCAACCGGCGTTCCTTGTGAAAGATCGATAATCCCTGATACGTGCGCGCGGGCTTTATCTGCATATGGGGCAAGCGCATCCCACGGAAAATCCGGCAGTGGTTGGCGCATGATCGTCAGGTCTGGCTGGCTTTACTTAAATTATTCTTTAGGTGGCAGGGCGGCGACTATTGGATGATCGCTATTGGTTAAGCCAACTTTGGCAGCGCCACCAGGTGAACCAAGTTCAACAAAGAACTCAGTATTTATCTTGGTGGAGTCTTTCCATTGTGAAGGAATGTCATCTTCGTAATAAATCGCCTCGACTGGGCAGACCGGTTCGCAGGCGCCGCAATCTACGCATTCATCAGGCTGGATATAGAGCGAACGCGCTCCTTCATAGATGCAGTCAACTGGGCACTCTTCGATGCAGGATTTATCCTTCACATCAACGCACGGTTGGGCAATTACATAGGTCACGAGCTAACCTCCAGATTTAATAGCGCTCGAAAAGCGCAACTCACTTTGGCGCTTATTCTAACCATGCGTGGGCGGCGTTGCCCGATTAAAGTATCGATATGAACGAGGCAACCCAAGAATCCGTCTCATTACTTCTTGGGGCGGTCGGCAAACGCGTCACTATACGACTGCGCGAAGCAGGCGGCGGATTTCGGGATATTGTCGGAATCTTACAGAGCGAGCGGGTATTAGTTAATTCTAAATCTCAGTCGATCTCCTTTTCACCAGATGAGATCGCAATTTGGCGCGAGATTAAACCGCTCCCTGATTTAGCTGGAAAAGGTGCCCCACTTTCCCAAAGAATTATGGAGTTAGAAAAACTTTCAGATCTTACGTGGCCAGCCGATGAAGTTATCGAATACGGACAGTGGCGACTTCGCATCTCTAATGGATTTACTATGCGTGCTAATTCCGTTCTGCCCCTTGGCACCGGCCCAATCGGTGAACCTCCAGTTGATCTCGCTACCGCAGTCAATGAAGTAATAAGTGCCTATCGCAAAAAGAAGCTAAGGCCAACTTTTAGTATTCCGCTGCCAATTTATGATGAGTTAGATAGATATTTAGAACAGGCCGGCTGGAATATAAAAATAGATGCAAATTTCTTGATTAGAGATATAGGTGAAATAGAAATCTCTAACCATTCTGATTACTCAGTAGAAATATTAGATAACCCATCTAAATTATGGTTAGAGATGAATTCAGATCTGCCGCACGAGAAAATAATGCGAGGATATCCCGCACAGTATGGAGCGGTAAAAATTGGTGAGCAAGTTATTGCAGTCGGGCGAATTGCAACTGCTGATAGTTGGTCAATTGTCACAAGGGTATTTGTCTATCCCTCATTTCGGGGTAAAGGAGTCGCCAGAATTTTAATGGCTAATTTATTGGCTGCTGCAAAAGGTGATGGTGCTACCAAAGTTGCACTGCAAGTGGATAATGAAAATGGCGCAGCGCTTGCCCTCTATCAATCTATGGGTTTTAGGGTGCACCATAAATTTGTGTATCGCGTCTTGGCTAATAGATCGATCAAATTATGATCGCAATCTATGACACTTTAACGCGTGGAGTAAAAGAGGTTCCGGTTGATGGAAACTCGGTAAATATCTATTGCTGCGGGCCAACTGTGTATAGAGATGCCCACGTAGGAAATTTACGAACTTTTCTCCTTGCCGATCTGATTGTCCGTGCCTTAAGACTCGAAGGTCGACAGGTTAAATTTATTCAAAATATTACTGATGTTGGACACATGTCAGAAGATTTCCAAGACCAAGATAAATTGCTGCAACAGGCAAAATTAGAAGAACGAGATCCATTTGAGATTGCCCGTAAATATGAGGAGAAATTTCATCAAGATTTAGCCAAAATAAATATCCTTCCCGCTGATTCCTACCCACGGGCAAGTGAAACCATTGATTTGATGTTGCAAACGATCGCTCAATTAATTACTAGTGGACATGCCTATGCAACTGAACTTGGTTCGGTCTACTTTGATGCGCGGTCGATCCAAAGTTATGGCGCTATAAGTGGAAATAGATTGGACTCGCTAAAGCCGGGACATCGATTTGAATATAGCGATGAGGGCGATAAGCGTTTTCACGCAGATTGGGCGCTCTGGAAAACCGCTGGAAATCGCACGGAGATGGTTTGGGATTCCCCTTGGGGTAAAGGTTTTCCAGGTTGGCATATCGAATGCACGGCTATGTCACTTGAGTTATTGGATAAGAGAATTGACCTACATGTGGGTGGAATGGATCTACGTTTTCCTCACCACGAAAATGAACGCGCTCAATCAAATTCAATTATTGGCCATGAAGCGGTAAAGATGTGGGTGCACGGTGAGCACTTACTATTTGAGGGACGCAAAATGTCTAAAAGCGCTGAAAATGTTGTATTAGTTAAAGATTTATTGGAGCGCGGGTTAGATCCGCTCGCCTTACGCCTTGCTTTACTTGAAAATCGCTACCGCTCACAGATGGATTTAACATGGGCCGGATTGGAGGCGGCCAACTTAACTTTACGGCGCTGGCGATCCAATATGGCGACTTGGGGCGCAAATGATAATCAAATAGCAGACCCTGAGATTGCTAGTGCGATTGCAAAAGATATTGATACACCCCGCGTTTTATTGAGAATGCGCGCAATTGAAAAGGATGCTTCAGTTCCAGGTGAGTTGAAGCGTTCAATATTTCTGCAAGCAGATTTACTTCTTGGGTTAGATTTAAATCATCCCGTAGAAGTTCGCGAACTAACCCCCGAACAGGTTGAGCTACTGCAACTTCGTGCTCAAGCTCGACAAAATAAGAATTGGAGTGAGAGCGATCGCCTGCGCGACTTACTGACAGATACCGGTATTGCGGTAAGTGATGGTCCGGATGGGCAGAGTTGGAGTTAATTCGCGGGAAGAGCGATTGCCGCAAATAAGGCGATAACTGAAGTTAGTAAAAAAATATTTCCTAATCTGTCACCCTGAACAAATATCTCGTTACCGACTCCCAGAGAAGAGGCTCGCACAAAGATTGCGAGCCAAGAAATAGCAGCTATTAACTTAAAGAAGCGTTTTCTGAATAATCTTCCGAGAGACCAGATTGCGGTAAAGGTTCCAGTAATTGCAATTGCAATGCCGAAAGGCGGAGCAAGGTGGTGCAGAAAAACTGCAGCGGCGCCTGTCGCAAAGCCAACTGCAATAGAAACTAGCAGTTTCATTTAAAGAGTCACTCCTGAGAATAAATCAGCCTCGCGCCCATTGGAATCAAATGGTGCGCTCTTTTCTCCTTTAACTAAGGTGTAGTACTCATTACCCCAGACTTGAAGCCCCAAATTATCTGAGAGCGCAAAGAATGGTCCATCTAATGAAATTTGTGTGTGATGTGCCTTCATCGCCGCCATCTTGGCTTCTACATAGGAGTTTCCGTCAATAAGAGTTGTGACAAAAGAATCATCTTTAGCAAAAGGTAGATCATCAACGTTATCTGCTCCAAAGAAATCAGAGCCTAACTCTTTCATCTTTGCCATGCTCTCAGCGAGTACAGATTGGCATGGTGTTCCAATAAATTTTCTGAATCTGCCAATTAGATTTTTCGCTCGCTCGCATCGCAACGCGATGGGCTTGGATGTGATCTGGGTGTCCATATCCCCCGATTTCATCGTAAGTAATCAGAATATGTGGCTTAATTTCCTCAATTATTTTTATTAGATGATCAGCGGCCTCTTCTAAATCGGCCTGCCAAAAAACATCAGATCGGTTATTTACTTCAGTTCCCATCATTCCGCTATCGCGATATTTGCCCTCGCCTTGTGCCAAGAAACGAAAATCGGTAATTCCTAACGCCTGCATTGCATTGGCAAGTTCAGTCTCACGGTGCTCGCCTAAGGCATCAGTGTCAGAGCTGGCAAGATGAGATAGCTCAGGGGTAAGAATCTCTCCTTCTTCACCACGAGTGCAGGTAACTAGAGTTACTTGCGCACCCATCGCGGCGTAAAGTGCCATTGTCGCGCCATTATTTATAGTCTCATCATCCGGGTGAGCGTGCACCAAAAGAGCACGGTATCCGTTGTAAGAATCGCGCATCAATAAACCGGCAACGACTTATCTATTTGTTTTGCCCAGGCAATTACTCCACCAGCCACGTGGGTTGCATCGGCAAATCCAGCTCCCTTAAGAATTGCTAAACACTCTGCGGAACGAACCCCGCTCTTGCAGTGCAAAATAATTGGCCTATCTTGTGGCAAAGTTGCCAGCACAGTTCCGTCAAGGAAACCCTGTTTTGGAATCAGATGGGATCCAGGAATGCGAACAATCTCAAATTCGCTAGGCTCACGAACATCAACTAGATAGAAGCCTTCATCGGCAGCGATTTTGCTAGCAAGTTCAGTGACTGAGATAGTCGAATCTTTCACCGCAACTTCAGCAGCGTCCGAGAGGACTCCACAAAAGGCCTCATAATCTGGAAGTAAATCCTTCTGTGTTGGATTATCACCACACAGTGGGCAGTTAGGATCTTTTCGAACTTTAATCTTTCTAAAAGACATTTCTAAAGCATCGTAAATCATTAATGAACCAATCATCGGGTCACCAACACCAGTAATAACTTTTATAGCCTCTGTAATTTGAATTGAACCGATAGTGGCGCAGAGAACTCCGAGAACCCCACCTTCTGCACAACTTGGAACCATTCCGGGAGGTGGGGGTTCAGGATAGAGACAGCGGTAACAAGGCCCGTATTCAGCCCAGAAAACGCTAGCTTGTCCATCAAAGCGGTAGATAGATCCCCAGACATAAGGCTTCTTTAACAATACACAAGCATCGTTTACCAAATAGCGAGTTGCAAAATTATCAGTTCCATCAACAATTATGTCGTATTGTGAAAAAATCTCTTTAACATTTGAATTATCTAAGCGAACTTCGTGGGTAATTACATTTACAAATGGATTTATCTCAGAAATTTTCTCTTTAGCGGATTGCGCTTTACTTTTGCCGATATCACTCTGTCCGTGAATTATCTGGCGCTGCAAATTGGATTCATCGACGGTATCAAATTCTACGATTCCAATTGTTCCGATGCCGGCTGCTGCCAGATACATCAATGCGGGAGAACCTAATCCACCCGCCCCAACACATAAAACTTTGGCGTTCATCAACCGCTGCTGTCCTGACATCGCCACATCAGGAATTATCAAGTGGCGGCTATAGCGACGAACCTCATCAACTGTCAGCGCAGATCCAGGTGGAACTAGCGCTGGAGGTTTTATAGGTGTACTTGTCATAGCGCTATTCTGCCGTAGCCATCGGATGTGCGCCAATTTGGTAATTTACTTAGGCTGCAAATGGTTCTCATCTGCAATTGATCTTTCTTTATTGCGAGTTATACCTCTACGATATGCGCAATGACTACCGTAGATACCAACGCCAAAGGTGATAAGGCGCGTTTACCGCGCGATGAGCGCCGCGCGATTTTACTCAGTGCAGCCCTTGAAGTCTTTACTGCAGCTGGTTACCACTCAGCGGCGATGGATGAAATTGCAGATCGAGCAAATGTCAGCAAGCCCGTTCTCTACCAACATTTTCCATCAAAGCTAGATCTATACCTAGCGGTTTTGGATTTACATATCGATTCGCTGGTATTTGAATTACAGAAAGCAATATCTTCAACACCAGATAACTCAATGCGTGTGCATGCCACCGTAGAGGCGTACTTTTCTTTTATTGAGAATGAGGGTGAAGCCTTCCGCTTACTCTTTGAGAGCGATATGAACGTAGAGCCACAAGTTCGGGAAAGGCTAAATCGCATGACATACGATTGTGCCGCCGCGGTGAGCGCGATTATTTCCAATGACACAGGATTGCCTAAAGAAGTTGCTATGTTGCTCGGCGTTGGGCTTATTGGATACACGCAAGTAACCGCCCGCCACTGGCTAGATCGAGATAGCAAACTAACCCGCCAACAAGCCGTTGAATTAGTTGAAAACTTAATGTGGAGAGGTATATCTGGCTTCCCGCTTTCAGGAAATCAATAGCTTCAACTTCGCTAAGCGTTAATTTCAAGAATCCAACGGCATCATTTGCCGATAGGATAGGAATATGAGTACAAAGAAATCTGATGCCGCACAAAGTACCCACGTCCGCATCGCAATAACCAATATCTCTGGCGAACTGGCCTTTGAAACCAATTCATCGGTAGCCGATGTGAAATCTGCGGTAGCTGCTGCAATCGCTGCTAAGACCACACTTGCCCTGCAGGATATACGTGGCCACGAAATTGTTGTTGCGGCAGAGAAGATCGGCTTCGTCGACATAGGTGTCGCCGCCGATCGCCGCGTTGGTTTCGGCGCACTTTAAGGTGTCAATTACTTTCGCAGATCTTCCACTTCGCCCAGAAACACAAGCGGCGCTGGCAGAACATGGTTTTATCTCTCCCTTCCCAATTCAGGAGATGGTTCTACCTATTGCGCTAGGTGATGGAGATGTAATTGGACAAGCAAAGACCGGCACGGGTAAGACCCTCGCCTTTGGTATTCCACTTATTGAGCGCGTAATTGCTCCGCTAGATTCAGAATGGTCAGGACTTGTCGCTAAAGGTTTACCTCAAGTATTAGTTGTCGTTCCAACCCGCGAACTCTGTGTGCAGGTTACAAAAGATATTGATGAGTTGACTGGAAATCGTGGGATTCGTACCTTGGCTGTTTATGGTGGCCGAGCATTTGAGCCACAAATTGAAGCGCTAGCTAGCGGAGTCGAAATTGTCGTCGGAACACCAGGGCGCTTATTAGATCTCTATCGTCAAGGTCAATTGAAATTAAAAGAGGTATCACGCGTTGTTTTAGATGAAGCAGATGAGATGCTCGATCTTGGGTTTTTGCCTGATGTAGAAAAGATCTTTACAAGTACACCTAACCGCGCCCAAACCATGCTCTTTTCAGCAACTATGCCTGGAGATATCATCGCTTTAGCGCGTCGCTTTATGAATCAACCGATTCACATTAGAACTCAAGATAATGAAGATGAAGGCGCGGTCGTCTCTCGCATTAAACAACACGTTCTGCGGGCACATGCGCTAGATAAAATTGAAATGTTGGCTCGCATCCTTCAAGCAGATGGCCGGGGTCCGACGATTGTCTTCTGTCGCACAAAACGTACCTGTCAGAAGACTTCAGATGATCTGGCAGAGCGCGGCTTCCGGGCAGCCTCTATCCACGGTGATCTAGGACAGAGTGCACGTGAAAAAGCGCTCAATGATTTCAAAGCCGGTAAATCTGATGTTCTGGTGGCAACTGATGTTGCAGCGCGCGGTATTGATATCGACGGCATTACTCACGTCATTAACTATCAATGTCCTGAAGATGAAAAAACTTATGTCCACCGCATCGGACGCACAGCGCGCGCCGGCGCTGATGGAATTTCAGTCACTTTTGTAGATTGGGATGATTTAGCGCGTTGGAAGATGATCGATACCGCACTCGTTCTCGGTCTAGGCGAACCAGAAGAGACTTACTCATCATCTGAACATCTCTATCAAACTTTAAATATTCCAGCCGGTTCAAATGGGCGCATTACGAAGCAAAAGCCTGTTGCGAAGCCAGAGAGAGCTGAGCCTGTTGCGAAAGCAAGTAAACCTACCGATGAGCGCACTGCGCGCAATAGAACTCGTACCAAAAAGTTCTCTTCTTAGCAGAAATTTACTCCAGCCCTAATAACTCCAAAATAGAGTACGTAGCACTTCTATAACTCTCGGCAACTTCTCCATCCTTATCCGCAGTTAGTACAGAGAGCGTTCCTTGGCTTAATCCATCGATCTCATTTGAGCGAACCAGTGATACATCCAGAACGGGCGCAATTTCTTCACTACTTACTTCACCTGTCGCAATGGCAGTTACCTGAGTATCTGTGATGGCACGTAATTGGAGCAGAGCGCGCAAGGAATGTAGCGAACCATCTACCGGGGTAAATATGTGATCCGCCACCGAAAGTGCCATTTTTAGAGATTGAGTTAGCGATGGAGCAACATCTAGTACGACTAGATCAAAGGGTTCGGGAATGCTCTTTAAAAATACAGAAAGTGCATCCTCGCTTAAGTTAGTAGTTAAGCGCGAATCAGCAGCGATAAATGCAAACCTTTCGGCGGTCAGATTCAATTGCTCACTACTCAGTGATGTACCAGTTAAGTAATCAGTAATAGTCAATCGCGGATTTTCAAAACCCAAGCGAAATGTCAGTGCACCCGCTGGATCTAAATCAATTAGTAACGTTTTCTTCCCAAATTCTGCGGCGGCTACCGAGATGGCGTGGGCCAAAGTTGTTTTTCCTACTCCCCCAGCAGGACTTGCAATAGCAATTATCTTCATTTAGCTTCTACCAAATCCCAACGTTTCATTGCGGCTTTGAAAATTGGTGGCGCAAGTATTGCATCAGGTATTACACCAATCGTCTTTCTGATCGCTTTCATGGACAAATCTGTTGCAAAATTCTGTCCCGGAAGCTGTGGTGTTCCATAAAGTGAGCGCGCCCATGAAGGCAGAGAACTAGCTGCCACTAGTGCAAGTGATGCCCAAGCAGGTGCTGCAGGAGTTGCAAAGCGAACTGCAGTGGGAAGTGGTGGAATAGTTAAGAAGAGCGCAGCTCGCTTAGCATCCTCAGATGCGCGCAGCTCTGGTGATATATCAGAGAAATATTTCTGCATTTGGCTCACCGTTGAGGGAACTACTTCAGCATCTACTCCTACGAGTTGAGCAAAGATAACCATCTCAGAGACATATTGATCAGCCTCTCCCTCACCCATTGTCATTCCTGAGCGAATTGCAACATCTAAAAATGAATCGACCATCGACATATGTACCCAGAGCAGCAGATGTGGGTCATCAAGTCCAAGTGCGGTATGAATCCTTCTAACGCGCGCGGCTAAGGCGAGGGCTTCGTCAGAGCTGCCAAATGTAATTGTTGAGACGTAATCACCAGTGCGTTGCAACCTGCCCCACGCATCTTCACGGAAATTAGAGTTCTTCGCTACCCCATCCATTGCATCTGGATGTAGGGCTTGTTGCAAGAGCGCCCGAATACCGCCAACTGCCATTGCTGGATCAGAATGAATCCGCCAAGTGACGGTATTTGGCGCAAAAAGACCGCGTGGATCAACTGATGACGACAATATATTCATATTGAAAATTCCTACTGAGCAGAGAAAGCTTTGATCGCATCAACCAACATTTGTACTGCAATTGCCGCCAGCAGCAATCCGGCGATTCGCGCCAAGAGAGTGACACCTGCATCTTTAATGATGCTCAAAATAGTTGTTGAGGCCATTAGAGAAACTGCGATAACTATATGAACGGCTACAACTGCAGCAATTAAACCGAAGCTCTGTGCCGGAGTCTCAATCTGTTGTACGAAGATCATTGTCGCCACAATCGCGCCTGGGCCGGCCAACAATGGAGTACCTAGTGGAACTAAGGCGATGTTCTTATCTTTGCCACCTTCGCCACCCATATCGCGCCCAGTCAAGAGCTCCAGGGATACATAGAGAAGTAACAAACCACCAGCGGCTTGTAACGCTTCAATTGAAACATTCATATATTCCAAAATGAATCTGCCAAAGAGCGAGAAGAATGTAATTACGACAAGTGATACCAAAGCCGCTTGCCAAGCGAGATGCACGCGTTCTCTCTTTGACTTATCGGCAACTAAACCGAGAAAAATTGGAGTCGCACCGGGAGGATCAAGAATAACTAGCAGCGTTACGAAAGCTTGGATCGAGAATGTAAGGGTGCTTACTTCAATTGCGTTCATTTCCGTACCACCCTTCGTGCGTTAGCTAGCGATTCCAGGCGTTCCCATTGTGCGGGATCTGTCAGATTCTCGCCTAGTGCGTTGAGTTTACCGTTTCCGTGGTAATCACTCGACCCAGTTTTTACCAACGCTAACTGATCAGCAATTTCAACTAGCTGATCACGCTCAATTTGCGAGTGATCCCGGTGATTTACTTCAATTCCATTTAACCCCGTCGCGACAAGAGATGAAAAAGTTGCCGCAGAAATAATTTCTCCTCGGCGAGATGCAAATGGGTGGGCGATCACTGCAACTCCACCCGCCTTTCTTATCTGGGAAATTGCATCCTCCGGTGTAGGCGCAGCGTGAGTTACATAGTATTTAGATCCATTGTGAAGTAAATCTACAAATGCTTCATCGCGTGAAGCGATGACTTTATTTTTTACCAAAGCATCTGCCAAGTGCGGCCGTCCTAAAGTCGCACCTGGTGGCGTAGCGGCGATGACATCTTCCACGGTGATGGCAATGCCATCGGCTGCTAAGAGTTCAATCATCTTTCGCATTCGTGGGATACGCGTATCTCGTGAATCTGACAGCATCGCTTGCAGATCTTGATCATCTCCATCAAAAAGTAAGCCCAAGATATGAACGCTGATGCCTTCTGCGGTGAGAGAAGAAATTTCAGCGCCTAATACCAGTGACATTCGCGGGCGCAAGGCGGAAATTGCTTGGCTCCAACCAGATGTGCTGTCGTGATCGGTGATTGCCAGAGTACTTATTCCGGCAGAGAGGGCTTTGTTTACTAATTCCGCCGGCGTATCAGTTCCATCGCTTGCCGTCGTATGCGTGTGCAGATCAATCATCATTACTCATCAATCATTACTTGGGTAGGTCTGGTTCGCAATACAACTAGTACGCACCCAATGAGAATTAGCACGATTCCTGGAATCACTCCCGCCGGAGGACTTTGATTTAACCACCAAAGTGCGATTATCGAACTTGTCGGGACCTCAAAGAAAACACCTAGAGAAACCACTGCAGGAGATACGCGCTTCAAAACAGAGTTAAACATTGTGTGGCCTAGAATTTGCGCACCAAAAACTAGACCCAGAACTATCCACCATTCACGTAAACTAAAATTGAAGATTTGATTTCCGGCGATTAGTGCCATGGGAAGCGCAGTTATTGCACAAACGAAGTAACAGATTGAAGTATAAGTTGATGTTTCTAAAGTTCGCTGCGCACGAGCGCCAAACATCATATATACCGCTGCGAGTGCCGCCGAAAGAAGCGCCGCCAAATCACCAAGAAAAGCCCGCAATGAAATTTGTAGATCAATTCCTGAGATAAGTAATACTCCTGCAAAACTTACCAGCATCCCCAGCCAAGCTCGAGATGGAATTTTGCCTCCAGTTAGTTTTACAAAGAGGGCTGCAAAAATTGGTTGAAGCGCAACCAGTGCAGTGCCGGCCGCAACTGTCGTCCAGCGCATGGATAAGAAGAATGCAATAAAATGTATCGCTAAGGTAAAACCAGCCAATATCGCCCATTTTGCACCAGTACGATCAAAGCGATGACGCAGCGCAAATGGTGCAGTGACTAAAGCGCCACCAAGATTTCGCCAAAATATGAGAGTCAGAATAGGCATAGCGCTCACTGCGATTAGTGGCCCCGAGGTCCCGATAGCCACAATTCCAATACTTAAGCGAATTAAATCTGGACGGGCCGGAATCTGAGTGTGGTTATCTCTAGATAAAGGCTGCGACATAGATGTAACCGTAGCCGATACTCTTAGACAATGAAGGGAGGCCAAAAATGAATGGCAACGTTTTAAATCGAGTATTTATTGCTCGTCTTGCAGGAACCGCAGTCTTTGATCCAAATGGAGATCCCGTTGGCAAGGTACGCGATGCTGTTGCGACCCTTCGTTCCAATAGCCAACCTGCACGTGTTCTTGGCCTCGTTGTTGAAGTTCCTTTGCGCCGCCGCGTCTTCGTGCCAATTACCAGAGTTACTTCCATTGAATCTGGCGCGGTCGTGATCACGGGCCTAGTCAATATGCGGCGTTTTGAATCCCGCGCCGGTGAACTACTTGTCTTAGGAGATTTAATTGACCGCTCAATAACGCTCTTAGAAAATGGCGAACCGGTAATTGTTGAAGATTTGGGAATGGAAGAAACACGCACAGGTGACTGGTTTATTAATCGCGTTCATATTATGCGAAAAGGCAGCGGACTTCGCCGCAAAGGTGCCACTTCCACTGTTGCTTGGGAAGAAGTTACCGGATTCACTTTGCCTGAACATAATCAAGGCGTAACCAACTTACTTTCAACAATAAGCAATCTACGTGCCGCCGACTTGGCGGCGGTAATTCAAGATCTAGCACCAAAACGCCGCGTCGAAGTTGCGCGCGCACTAGATGACGAACGTTTGGCAGATGTATTACAAGAAATGGATGAAGCAGAACGTGTGGCCTTACTGGCTGAGCTAGAAGGCGAACGCGCAGCCGATGTTCTTGGTGAAATGGATCCAGATGATGCCGCTGACTTGTTGCGCGAAATTGGTGAAGAACGTGCGCAAGCACTTATCGAACTTATGGAACCAGAAGATGCCGAAGATGTTCTGCGACTTATGACTTATGAAGATTATTCTGCCGGTGGAATGATGACAACCGAACCCATCGTGATGAGCGCTGACAATTCAGTCGCTGAGGCGCTGGCGAATGTGCGTGCTCGCGAAGTTTCGCCCGCACTTGCTTCTCAGGTATTCGTCTGCCGTCAGCCATTAGAAACCCCAACAGGTCGTTATATCGGTTTAGTCCACTACCAACGCTTATTGCGTGAGCCTCCTTCAACCTTGCTTGGTTCGATAGTAGATACAGATACGCAAGGATTAAATCCCGATGCATCGCTACACGAAGTTTCGTCACACTTAGCAAGCTATAACTTGTTATCTGTACCGGTAGTAGATGCCAATGAACGCCTACTCGGTGCGGTTACTGTAGATGACGCACTTGACCACTTGCTGCCTGAAAATTGGCGACTAGAACACCGTGATTCAACTAGAGGAACTGGTCCAAAGCTAGATCTTGCCGATGTTGCCGGCACTGAAATAGATCCAAAAGATATTGAGTTAGATAAAGCCATGGAAGAAGAGGAGGCGCGCTAATGGCACGTTCACTAACCACTCGCAATACCGGATTAGATACTCCTCGCGAATCACGCCGCTCATTGCGCCCTAACTATGATCCCGAAGTTTTTGGACGCTTATCTGAACGTTTTGCTCGCTTCTTAGGTACTGCGCGATTCCTGGTTTATATGACAGCGTTTGTATTCTCTTGGGTGCTTTGGAACTCGCTAGCCCCGAGCGATTTACGCTTTGATGACTTTCCATTTATCTTCTTGACTTTAATCTTGTCATTGCAAGCGTCTTACGCTGCTCCACTTATTTTGCTCGCCCAAAATCGTCAAGCAGACCGTGATCGTATTTCGCTAAATGAAGACCGTGCGCAAAATGCTCGATCTATCGCAGATACCGAGTACTTAACTCGCGAACTGGCCAGCTTACGTATCGCCCTCGGCGAAGTTGCAACCCGCGACTTTATGCGAAGTGAACTCGAAGATTTACTAAAAGATTTACGTGCTAAGCCCGAGTCTGACTCCAAGTAAAGAGCTACTTCTAACAATTAATTTTTCAGAGATAGCAGATATCGCCTTGGCGCTAGGTGAATCTGGATCAGCAATGACTATTGGTTTCCCATCGTCTCCGCCCGTGCGCAGCTGCGTGCTAAATGGCACTTTGCCAAGCAATGGAACTTCACTTCCCACAAGTGTGGAGAGACGGGCAGCGGTCTCTTCTCCGCCACCTTCGCCAAAGAGTGCAATCTCATCTTGGCAGTGTGGGCAAGGAAAGGCTGACATATTTTCAATTACACCAATAACTCGTTGGTGAATTTGGTGTGCAATTCGCCCAGCACGCTCTGCGACTTCAGCGGCTGCGATTTGTGGGGTTGTGACGACCAAAATTTCAGAAGTAGGAATTAGTTGTCCCAGCGAAATTGCTAAATCACCGGTGCCAGGTGGCAGATCAATAAGAAGTAAATCTAAGTCTCCCCAGTAGGCATCAGATAGCAGTTGTTCTAGGACGCGGTGTAAGAGCGGACCGCGATAGGCAACTGCATCAGCGCGCTCAGGCTTAAACATCTCCATTGAAACAACTTTTACGCCGTATGACTCAAGTGGAATAAACATTTGATCTATCGCGGTAGGACGTTGTCCCATCAGACCCATTAAACGCGGTATTGAATGCCCATAAACATCGGCATCTAAAATTCCAACACGAAGCCCACGTTCGGCAGCAGATATCGCCAAATTAGTTGTGAGCGAAGATTTCCCAACGCCACCTTTACCGGAGGCGATTCCGATAACGCGCGTTAATGAATCTGGCTGGGCGAAGGGAATAAATTTTTCGCGTCCACCGCGAAGTAGTTTTTTAACGTTATTTCTCTGCTCTTCCGACATCACCCCGAAAACAATTGCTACTTCATTAATCTCCGGAACTTCAATGACGGCGGCAGTAATATCTGATCTGAGACGATCTTGCATTGGGCAACCTGAGATAGTTAAGAGAATTTTTAAATTAGCAACTGAACCATTTATTGCGACCGACTCAACCATTCCAAGATCAGGCAGTGGGCGATGTAGTTCAGGGTCCGATACTGTAGCGAGCGCTTGGTGAATTAATTCAAGAGTTGTCATAGCAAATCTGGGTCAATCTTGGCTTTAAATTTCGAAGGTGAAGGTTCATCTTCTTCTAAAGCGTTGGAGATATGTTTTTGAATAAATTTCTTGGGGTGTAAATCTGATGGTTTTAGATCTTCAAAGCCAGGACCTAGATTCTGACGAAGTTCTGATGTGGCGCTCTGAGATAGCGCTTTAATCTTCTTAACTAATTTTGCGGCATCGCTAGCCAAATTTGGGAGTCGATCGGGTCCTACTAAAATTATCGCAAGAAGAGCCAGTCCAAATATTTCGCCAGCTCCAAAATCAAAGAACATATCTTTACGTTCCGGCGTTCAGTACGACGATCGCAGTAGCGCTAACACCATTGCGCGTATATGTAAGTTCGACTTTATCTCCCACGTTCTTAGCGCGAATGGCGACTATTAACTCTTCGGCAGAGGTGATCGTGCGTCCATCAAATTTGGTGATGATATCTCCCGGCTTTAGCCCGGCCTTAGCAGCTGGTCCCCCCGGAAGAATTGCTTTAGCGTTTTTGGAAATAAGTGCTCCATCTCCATCAAATTTCATATCAATGGAAACGCCTAAGACTGGGTAAGTTGCTTTGCCATTTTTAATCAATTGATCAGCGGTCTTGCGGGCTTGATTAATTGGTATCGCAAAACCTAATCCGATTGATCCACTTTGTGATCCAATTGAGGTGCCTAGCGTTGCAATCGCTGAGTTAACGCCAATAACCGAACCAGTTGAGTCAACTAAAGGGCCACCTGAATTACCCGGATTTATAGCCGCATCAGTTTGCAGCGCATTAATAAATGAATTTTCACTTCCAGTCTCTCCTGCAGTCACTGCACGGTTCTTGGCGCTAATAATTCCTAACGTTACTGTTCCGGAAAGGCCAAGCGGTGAACCAATGGCAATGACCGAGTCTCCTACTGCGACTTTATCGCTATCTCCAAATTGCAAAGCAGTTAAGCCAGTTACTGCAATTTTAAGAACCGCTAAGTCATACGAAGAATCCCGGCCGATAACTTTGGCGGAGTATTTCTGTCCACCATTTAAAGTAACATCGATGGTTTCTTTATCCTTTACGGCTTCTGCGATTACGTGATTATTGGTAAGGATGTAGCCATTGCTTTCAATAACAAAACCAGTACCCGTTGCGCCGCCATCTTTGGAACTTGCTTCAATTGATACAACAGAAGGAATTACCCGCTTTGCAATATCTGCCACTGAACCAGGTGCGCGTTCAATCGAATTTGATGTGCGCGAGAGATTTATGGAGTGCCCAAATAGAGATCCAGATGATGATGCGCCAAAAATTGAACCAACCAAGCCAGCAACAAATGCTAAGAGGATGGCATTCGACCGAGTTATGAGATTGGATCTCCCATTTTTTGAAGCAGGAACCCACCAAGGTCCATTTGATCCAGGCGTACTGGATGGCTGTGAGCTACTCATATACCTATCTTCCTACAATTTTGTAGCAAGTAACAAACCATCACCGACGGGTATGAGCGAAGTCACCCAAAGGTCCACCTGGTTTTTTAGTGATTTCCCAGCCTCACGAAGCGCAACTGTCTTTGGGTCGCGCTGTGCTGGATCTGAAACTTTCTCCCCACCAAAGAAATTATCAATAACAAATACTCCACCACTACGCAAAATACGATGTGCTTCATTTATCGCAAAAGGTAAATCTTCTGGGTTATGACGGAAGATGACCATGTCATATGCACGATCTGCTAATTTGGTAACAACTTCCATTGCAGGATTTGTAATTAGGCGAAAGCGAGCCGCTGCAATATCTGCATCCAAGAGCGCATTTTTGGCGGCGTTGCTATGTTCCATCTCATTATCTATAGAGGTCAGCGTGCCGCTAGCCAGCATGCCTTCTAAAACCCAGAGCGCCCCAACGCCAGAGCCTGTACCTATTTCAACAACTGACTGCGCCGATAAAATGTGAGCTAAATGTTTTAGGTAGGCACCGGTACCTGGTGTTGCGTTGGTTGCGCCCATTTCTTCGCCAACAGCGCGTGCACTCCTCTTTACCTCATCTTCAGGAAGAAAACTTTCTGCATATGTGTGTGGATCGATCATCATTTGAGTGTGGTTAGCCATTCGATAAGTAGTCGGACCCCAAAACCAGTTCCACCTTTAGGGTTTTCGCCAGAATCGGCTTCGCTGCGCGCTACACCAGCAATATCAAAGTGGACCCAGGTATGTTCTCCTGCAAACTGTTCTAGGAAGAGCGCTGCCGTAATTGATCCGGCGCTAAATTTCTTCTTAGCCGTAACGTGGCTTAAATCTGCAATCGGACTTTCTAAAGCTTGGTGATAATCATCAACTAGCGGCATATGCCACACACGATCACCTGAACGCTGCCCCGCTTCAAATAAATCCTTTGCCAAATTTTCATCTCGCGTATACATCGCCGCGTACTGTCGCCCTAAACCTAAAGTTGCCGCACCGGTTAGCGTCGCAATATCAATTATGTAATCTGGATTTAAGTTCTTAACCGCATAAGCGATTCCATCGGCTAAAACCAATCTGCCTTCCGCATCGGTATCTAATATTTCAACGGTCTTTCCACCATATTGGGTAATGACATCGCTGGGACGCTGGGCAGTTCCAGAAAGCGCATTTTCCGCTAGCATCATCAAAACAGTTACTTCAATCTGTGGTTGAAAATGCGAGAGTGCACTAATCGCTCCGAGCGCAGCAGCAGATCCCGCCATATCCGATTTCATAGCCATCATTACGTCGTAAGGGCGTTTTAAAGAAATGCCTCCAGTATCAAAGGTAATTCCTTTTCCAACAATTACTACATGTTCAAGCGAGCCACGATTCTTTTTCATTCCTCGTGGACAATAAGAAATTTCCACAAATCGAGGCCCCGGATTAGGAGATGAGTTTCCAACCGCCCGTAGCCCTCCAAATTCTGCTAGCTCTTTGCCAGCCAGAATTCGAATTTCTAGCCCGTTCTCTTCAGCGATTTTCTCTGCTTCCTTGGCCATCCAGAGCGGAGTCTTTATATTTGACGGTGTGTGAATTAAATCTCGGGTGCGTGAAATTGCACTGGCAATTACGCCGGCATCAATTATGACGTCAGGTTTTTCGGTAGCGAATAAAAATTGTGGCAATTCTTGTGTATCGCCAGTTTTTTGCGTCCATATATATGCACCTAGTTGTGCCGATATGGCAAATGCTTTTAATTGCTCATGGCCTGCCACACAAATCGAGGAGATAACTGTGGCTTTACCGCGCCCCTTGCGACCAAGCGCTGCACCTGCTTGGCGTAGCGATGGAGTGGTTGCATCTCCTAGCCCAATTAAAAGTATCCGGTCGGCTTGCATTTGATCAGATGCGACCGGAACCTCAAATAGCTCACCAGCTTTTCCGGTGGCAGAGAAGAATTGCAACTCATCTCGCAAATTTAAATCAAATAATTTTTCTAGCTTCTTTATCAGCACGTTATTGGCTGGAAAATCAAAAACTGCGGGGGTAGCGGAATCTGCTGTGAAGCCGATAGCAATCGCCTGCGAATCTGCGAGAGCATCTACTGAAACCTCGATCGGGCTAAGTAGCGAGGCAGAAAATTTCGATTGAAATTTAGGCGCAGTCTTTGTGGTCATTATTGCCAAAGGCTAGCGAGTGCCAGGCCAGAAAGCGCAGTTGGCAGGTAAGAAATTGGGTTAAATTGAATTACTTTTTGATTAACGCGACTGCCGCTCCGAGGGCAGCGCTGAGATTATTTGCTTCTTGTGGATTCATTTCAACAACTAGGCGTCCCCCGCCTTCAAGTGGAATGCGCATAACTAGCGAGCGCGCTTCCTTGGTTACTTCCATCGGTCCATCACCAGTACGAGGTTTCATGGCTGCCATTGGGAAGTCTCCTTTATACCTATTTAGTGCACTATTTATTACCCGAGATACGTGAGCCTTGATCGGCGCCACGGTTTTTTGCAGAGGATAAGTATCTCGCATATCGGGCTAGGTATGAAATCGGAAGGGGAAGCCGCCTCAAGCCAGGCCAAGTAGAGCGGTAATTCGCGCTTTTCCAGATGCCATTACCGCCACAACCGATTTTTCGGGCACGCCAAGCATTTTTGCAATCTCATGGCTTGGAAGTGATCGCAGATAATGAAGCGATAAAACTATCCGTTCTTCTTCCGGTAACTGCGCCAGGGCATCCGGTAGGGATAGTGGCGCGGTCATAGGTTCAAGGTTACTCGGGTGGGCGCAGCGATGTGGAGAGGCGAGCCAGCGATATTCGTACGCCGATCCAGAGAAATGGGTAGATCGCTAAGAATTGCAGGCGAGAACACTCAATATCTTCAGACCAATTAAATCGAGTCGAATATTCTGAAATCTCAACTAGCTCAAAGGTTCCAGCACCTCGCAATACTTTGCCGGTATGCATAACATCGCAACGAACTGGTGGTTGCCAATTTGTAACAACCATTGTGTCCAGTAAACCAAATTTTGAAAAGCGCGGATACCTTTTATAGAAAGGCCCGGTAAATGCCACAATCGAAGTTCCGACTCCTTCACGGATTTCTGAAGTAACCCAAACTTTACTCTGTAACATCCAGCGCCCTTGACCCTCCCAATCGGCGATCACTTGCCAGGCGCGCTCGCGATTACAGGGAAGATTTACAGAGATCTGAATATTGTGGCTCATCGTAAAATTAGCAATCTATCTTTAACCAGCAGCGATATCGAGGGCTTCATCAATACTTTTGGCCCAGTGCAAAAGTTCTCGTTGTCCAGGTTTTACAAACCCATGTTCTTCTAAATGATCAATCAAAGTTGCAAGCGGTGCATATAAATCAAACGGATCTAAGATAATTACTGGTTTAGTGTGAAACTTTAAAAAGCGACCAACCCAAATTTCAAAAAGCTCTTCCAGCGTGCCAATTCCTCCGGGAAGGGCGATAAAGGCATCGGATAGATCTTCAATCATCGCTTTACGATTACGCATCGAATCAACTACGTGTAGCTCATCACATTCTCTATCTGCAAACTCAATATCGACTAGCCGTTGTGGGATGACGCCAATTGTCCTTCCGCCAGATTCTCGCGCACCACGCGAAACGGCGCCCATCGCAGATATATGCCCACCGCCTGTGACCAATTCCCAGGATCGAGTTGCGATACCCGCGCCGAGATTGTGCGCCAACTCAATATATTTTGGATCTATCGTCTGAGAGGAAGAGCAGTAAACGGCGATACGCATGAGGCAAAGGATAGGGGTTAGGCTTATCGCATGTCTTCATCAA
>Ga0114967_10000564_pt1 | contig 31726 bp, 12 predicted proteins | sample M_130628_MF_Meta_FD_92639 | JGI IMG/M metagenome (GOLD analysis project Ga0114967, IMG submission 92639) | Freshwater microbial communities from Lake Montjoie, Canada to study carbon cycling - M_130628_MF_MetaG | ecosystem: Environmental > Aquatic > Freshwater > Lake | place: Lake Montjoie...
ATGCTTTGTATACATTCCTTGACACGCTATGTGGCAGCTCTAGTTGTAGGCTGTACGTTGGCTTATGCGCCGCTCGCTTTCGCGGCCTATCCAGATAAGTCACTTCGCTTGATTGTGCCCTTTGCACCTGGGGGTGGCACCGATCAAATGGCACGGTCGCTGGGTGCGGGCTTGACTAAAGTGCTTGGGCATACTGTCGTGATCGAGAATAAACCAGGTGCTGGCACAGTCATCGGAATGGACCTTGTTGCGCGAAGTGCCCCTGATGGTTACACCCTTGTTGTAGCAACGTTTGCACATGCGGTGAACAGCACCTTGCAATCAAAGTTACCCTATGACAGTGAGCAAGCGTTTGCGCCAGTGGCCTTGATTGCGCGTGGGCCAAATGTATTAGTCGTGCGTCAGGAAAGCCCTTTTCAGTCTGTCAAAGATATTGTGGCCGCTGCGAGGGCTCAACCCGGCAAATTGACTTACGCTTCGCAAGGTAACGGCACCTCAGCGCATTTAGCCGGTGAGATGCTTCAAAATTTAGGCAAAATCGAGCTGACACACATCCCCTATCGAGGCGCCAGCCTTGCGTTGACTGATGTGGTGGGCGGACAAGTCGATTTGTTCATCGGCACGGCAGCGGGCGTCTCTCCGTTGATTGCCAGTAGTAAATTACGCGCGATTGCCGTGACGAGTCCAAACCCCTCTAGCGCGTTTGAAGGGGTTGTACCGGTGGCTGCAACCTTGCCCGGATATGCTGTTGAAAGTTGGTATGGCGTCTATGCACCGGCCGGCACACCTGCCTTGATCATCAATACGCTTAATGCTGCAATCCAGCAGACTGTGAAAAATCCTGATTTTATTAAAAAGATCGAGAATGAGGGGCTGACGATTTCTGTCGGAGCACCCTCAGAGCTTGAGCAGTACCTGCAAACAGAAAAAAATCGCTGGAAAAAAATCATTCTTGAAAACAAGATTCAAGTGCAGTGAGTTGAGTGATTAGCACTGAGTATTGCAATGCAGTGCTTGATTTTTTAGCAAAGAATAGCAAAAAGGTTTAACGTTTGATGAACACGATTTCTCGCTTAATGCGACCGCAAACTGTTGCGGTGATTGGAGCCTCGGCGGATATCGCTAAGACGGCAGGTAGGCCGGTTGCCTATCTCTTGAAGCACGGCTTTTCGGGTGTTGTATATCCTGTGAATCCTAAGGCGACTGAGATTTGTGGGCTGACTTGTTATCCCGATATTGCTTCTCTGCCCACCGTACCCGATGTAGGGATTGTGTTGCTTGGTGCAGAGCGTGCGCATCAGGCAGTGAAAGAGCTTGCGCAATTAGGTTGTGCTGCTGCAATCGTTTTGGCAAGCGGCTACACCGAGGTGGGCGAAGAGGGGGCTAAGCGGCAAGCCGAGCTTATTGCGGCTGCCGGATCTATGCGAATTCTTGGTCCAAATACGATTGGCTTAGTGAATATCACCGATCAGATTGTGTTGTCAGCGTCAGGCGCACTCGAGATGGATCATTTTCCGTCAGGGGCGATTAGTCTAGTTTCGCAAAGTGGTGGCATTTTAGGCTCGTTGCTCTCGCGTGCGTCTGCACGCGGAATCGGGCTGGCTAAAATGATTTCGACCAGTAATGAAGTGGATCTAGAGTTGGCTGACTTTATTGATTGGCTGGTAGATGACGAGGCCACAAGGGTCATTGCACTGTATGTTGAAACGGTGCGTGATACACATAAATTTCGCACCGCCGCTTTGCGTGCTGCGCAAGCTGGTAAGCCTATCGTGGCATTCAAAATTGGTCGTTCTGAGGCGGGTGCCAAGGCAGCGATCTCGCACACAGGAGCGCTAGCAGGCTTTGACCGAATGTACGACGCACTATTTCAACAAACGGGTATTCTTCGAGCACAACGCTTTGATGAATTGCTAGATATGCCTGCAGCGCTTGCCACTGCGCGCACCTTGTATGGCAATCGTGTTGCAATTCTGACTTCAACGGGTGGCGCAGGGACGTTGGTCTCTGATGCCCTGGGTGTCTCTGGCTTTGAGACGCCGCCGCCCGATGCACAGACAGCGGCTAAGCTTCGGGCGCTTCAACAGGGCGACCATGCAGCACTTGATCGAAATCCTATTGACGTCACGCTTGCAGGTTTACAGCCAGAGCTCTTAAAGGGTGCGATCAGTGCGGTATTGTCCAGTCCGACCTATGATGCCTTAGTCGTGATCGTAGGTGCCTCGGCACTTGCGATGCCTGAGTTAATGTCAAATGCGATTAAAAGCTGTATGTCGTTATCAGACAAACCGATCCTTGCCTACATTAGTCCGCATGCGCCAAACATTGGTTCGCTACTGACCCAGGGCGGTGTGCCTGCCTTCTCTGCGCCCGAGAGCTGCAGTGCGGCGCTCGGGGCAATGCTTCACGCAAGTCAAGCTAGGGCGTCAACGTATGCAACGCCGCCTGCTGGTAAGCCTCAGAGCAGCGTGCTCGGATCATGGCCTTCAGGGAGTTTGGATGAAGAGCAAGCAAAGCGTCTGTTTTCATCTTTCGGAATTACATCGGTACGCGAGACTGTGGTGACAACAGCCGAGCAAGCCCAAGCGGCGCTCGCAACCTTGGGCGAGCGTGCTGTATTAAAAGTTTTGTCCTCTGAGATATTGCATAAAAGTGAGATCGGAGGCGTTGCCGTAAACGTATCGAAGGCAGCCATGTCAGATCGGTTGTTTCGAATGACACAAGACGTCAAAGATAGATCGGGCATCACCCCTCAAAGATTTCTGGTTCAAGAGATGGTAGCGGGTGGCGTTGAAATTATTTTAGGTATGCATCGAGATGTGCTGGGCGTGGCAATCTTGTTAGGCATGGGCGGTGTGACTGCTGAGCTGTTGCAAGACACGACTCTTCGTTTACTTCCCTCAACGGGTGGCTTGTCTGCACAGACGGCACGTGAGATGGTCATGTCGTTAAAAACATGGCCTTTGCTTGACGGTTATCGCGGCCGACCGAAGTCGGATGTCGAGGCACTGGTCAATGCGATTGTGGCTTTCTCAGAAATGGTTGCGACTTTTGGAGATCGGTTACTTGAAGCCGAGATCAATCCGCTTTTTGTGCTCGAGGCAGGGCAGGGCGTAAAGGCGGCAGATGGGATTGCAGTGCTAACATTTTAGAGACCTTAAGCATGATGCATTTTCAGATCTCGCGCTGAAGGGGTAAAAAAATCAACCCTAACGCCATCGAATCTATGGCAGTTAGGGTCGGATACAACTAGTACAAATGCGTTTTACTGCGTCAATCTAGGTCCATATCGCAACATAGGCTCAGCTAGCCATGGGTGCCTTCGGCTTAGGTAGATTGTAGAGAGCCTCGAGTCGTTCGATCGCCTCGTGATGCATAGGCGACATCGTGCCACGGTATTTTTCATTTCTGGTATGTGTGTCCATTACCAGCTTTTCAATTGTTTTTGCATCCGCAGGTAGTTTTTTGGGCGCCACTTCATACCCCAACTGAATCAACCAGTGTCCCCAGCTTTCGCCACTAAAGTAAGAGCCGACATCTTTACAGCCATTTGGAATCAATTTATTGGGGTTTTTCAATAAATCTGCGTAATATAGCTCACGCTCTGAAGGAACCCTGTGCTCTTTCACATAGTTCCAGAAGGGTGTCGTTCTTGTTGATTTTGCATAGTGCATGCTAACGAAATCGATTGTTTCTTCGAAATAGTATTTCATGACATTGTTGTACAGCTCGATATCACCATCGTTGTAGCGATGATCGCGAATGCGGCCGAGTAAACAAACCATACCTTCCATAATCAACACGAGGCCGGTACTTTCAAGCGGCTCAATAAAGCCTGCGGCCAGGCCAATCGAAACAACGTTTTCATGCCAGAAATTTTCGTTATAAAAAGGAGTCCAGTCGATGACTTTAAGGTTCTCTTTTTGAATTCGATTATCCCAATATTTGACGAAATAATCTTTAGCGTCTTCAACGTCTGTGATTGATCGTTTGAATACTAAGCCAGAGCCAATGCGGGTTCGAACCGGAATATTCCACACCCAGCCATGATCAACGGCCTCAGAGCGAACGTATGGGTGCATTTCTTTTTCGCGATCGAGATATGGCACATGCCCAGCAATCGCTGTGTCGCAAAAGAGTCGGCTATCAAGATTGACACGCTTAGGCGCTTGATTCAACAAGGATTTGAATCCTGTGCAATCAATAAATAAGTCGCCGGTTATCGTCTGACCATTTTTCAAGACTAAGCTCTTGACGTACTCGTTGCTATCGCGGTTGATAGTCACCATCTCAGACTGAATGAAAGTCACTTTACCTTTCAATTTTTCTTTGATAAAGACAACCAGTTTGCTGGCGTCAACGTGGTAGCCAAGTGGTTGCTTTAAATCAACACGATCCTGATTTACGTTGCAGTCATAAAATTGACTGCCGTATTCTCTAAAGTCGTGTTGTTGACAGTTCGTCCAAGCGTCAACCTGAGGCATTCCTTCGGCAACACTTCTGGGCTCAAAAAATGGATGCCAAATATCGTTGCCTTCGCGATCCCAATTAGGAAACAAAATGGCGGTTTTGTAAGTCGCATCAACAGCGGTAAACCACTCATCGACCGAAAATCCGCAACGCTTAAGATAAATTTCAAAATTTAGAAGTGTCCCTTCGCCAACACCAACCGGTGTTCCAACCTCTTTGTCAATCACCGTGAGTTTTAACTCAGGGGTGTTGTGGGCAAGGAGAGCCGCAGCAAGCCAAGCAGCAGAACCACCCCCAACAATTACAATCTCATCCAAATTTTTCATAAAGGTATCCGTGTCATTTAAACTCCCTCAAGTTTTGCATACTCGATCGCATTTTTCACTTTTCTTGACGAAAAAGTAATAGCATTTGTGAGGTTTCTATTGAAAATCGTCTCTCCTAGACGCCTATGAGCGATGGATTCAGGATTCCGAGGCTGATATTTAGATTTTGGCAGTTTTTGCAGAGGTTCAGCAGGCCAACCGGAGCCGCTGATTTGGGTGACTCCGGTGACGTTTTGTTGCCAGTTGAGGGCTCAGCGTGAGGCTGTTAAGTGTCCTTAGACGGCTCAAGCCGGCGTTGAACTAAGCGGGATAGAGGCGTGGACATGAGAGTTGTTGCGACAGTCACCATCACGAAAATAGAGTACTGCACCGGTGAAAAAATTCCGCTGCTCAGCCCGACTGAAAGAATGACGAGTTCCATCAAACCTCTGGTGTTTAACAACAAGCCAAGCAACAGGCTTTCAGGTCGCGACAAGCCAATCCATCGCCCGGCGATCATGAGCGGGATCAGTTTGCTGCCGATGCATAGCGCGAGAAAAGCGGTACCCCAACCCAGTTCACTCAACGCGAAGTCGTCAGATGACAGCAGTTTCATCCCGGCGATGGCGAAAAACAGTGGACAAAAGAAGCGATCGGTGATCCAACTTGTCGCCTTTAGCCAACTTTCGCGAATATCTTTGTCGGATGCAAAAACGCTGCCGACAAGGAATGCACCGAATACGACGTGCAATGAGGCGAGGTGAGTGAGGCTGGAAGAGACCAGTAACGCAATCAAGACAATTTGGCTTGAGGATGCCGCTCCAAACCACTGACGCACAATGCCGTATTTGATGGCCATTAGTGTTGCAAACATCGCGCCAACGAGTAGCAGGCGAGTCAGGATGAAATAGCTAGAATCTGCGTTTTGATGTAGAGAGAGTGCTAACCCAACGAGTATCCAGCCGATGACATCCGTCCAGCAAGCGGCTCGAAAAGCAAGACCGCCGACGCGCGAAGTTTGCAGCTTTAATTCGACCAGAATGCCGGCCAGCACGGGCACGGCACTAACGCTCATCGAAACGCCAATTAGTATGATGAAGGCTGGGGTGGCAGAAAGCTCGTGAGCTGAAGCGTATTTCACTGCTAACCATCCGCCGATCAAAAGTGCCGGTAAACAGTTAGTCAATGTCACGGCGAGAACGGCTCTAGTATTTGAGATGCCGCCGCTCTCAGCATCATTTTTTGGTGCGTGAAAAAGCGCGTTGACAACGATAAAGACCAGGCCGATCGTACCCAGATCTTCTAGCGACGCGGCGGTTGTTGTTGCCAAAGAATTTGAAGCGTCGAAGAACAACGTACCCATGAGGTTTAAGGCGACGCCTACTAATAGACCTGCCAACATATCGCCAATCAAAGGAGGTTGACCCAATAGGCGGGCAACTCTATGCAAAATCAGCGATGCAAGAATCACCAAGCCGATGGTGAGGTGAATTGGGGCCTCGTGGGTACTCATCGGGTGTAACCTTTGGAGATAGAGGAAATGGCTTTAGATATCTTGACTGGCACTAGAGTGAAGCTCATAGAGTTATCGCAGATCATTTATACGGAGATTGAAAAAACGGAGACTAGCATTTTAAAAAATTTTCTGTGCGCCTTTGTGATGAGCATGTTTCAGTTGCATGCCTAATAGAAAATGTTAGACTAAAAAAAACGATCCCCCTTACACTATTTCGATGCATGATAAAGATTCACAAAGATTCTTGCATTGAAGCAAAGTTAAATCACCTACGCGCCTATCAACCCCTGAAGAGACCGCAAACAGAATGATGACCAACGATCAGCAAAAAAACAAGAACCTATTCAGAGCCGTCGACACCCGCATCACCAACAAGTGGTGTTTGTCGCCAATCTGGCTTGTTGAAACAAATCTTGATTCTGTTTTTAATCGCCAATTATTTGAAGAAGTTTTTAAATTTTACAAAGACATTGATGAAGGTATCTCAACAAAATCTGATTTGATTCATTACGATTCACCTGCGTTTAATCGTTTACAAGAGGTCATATTGTCTTCGGTGGGTGAAGCTGTTGCAGATTTCGAAAACATTAGTCCTCCGGCTTCAGCAAATGATCTTCCTTTCGAGATGTGTTCGGCTTGGATTACGATCATGCCGCCCGGCGAACGCTATATGATGCATACGCATCCTAATGCCATACTCACCGGTACATACTACATTTCTACCCCACAAAATAGTGGGGACATTGCTTTCATTGATACGCAAGATATGGCGCTTGATCCTGTTGCTGGGACCGCCAAGCTGATTAGCATCCCACCCAAAGAGGGCAATTTAGTTTTCTTCCCAGCCTACCTAATGCACGAAGTACAAACGAACAACTCAAACGAAGTACGTATCTCAATTACGTTTGATTTGAAGTTGAAAGATACCAATATCAAAGTCACTGATAAAAATGTTGCACGAACGGTCGTCGATAACTACGAACGCTTTCTAGCCTGAATGATTGATGGGCTCTGTCATTCGCGACAGAGCGATTAGTTGTACAGATACCAAGTGCCATCGCACTTAACGCCATGACCTTGCAACGTAATCCTTCTATCATCGATACGTAGACGATGTCTGCCCGCAACACGGTGAACGACGTGACCCGTAAAATAAGTGAGAGACCCCGTCTGATAGGGCACAAATTCATAGTCCGTAATAAGTTCGGCGTGCTCACTTGCAGGCATTGCATTAAATTTTTTTCCAGCGTCGGTATCTCCGGGATTTTTCCAAACGTCTAAGCCTGAGCCTGAATGCGGGAGTTGCAGTGACAGCGTGAACGTTAAGGCATTATTGAAATCCGCATGTTGAAAACGCTGCCAAAAAGAAGTGTGTGGCATATAGGGCGCATCAATGTGGAAGGCAGACCATCCCTCTAGCTTCTCTAATTGCTCAGCCACATCTTGTGGCAATAGTTTTTGCTTCGGACTAGGACCAAGTATTTGAAATCCAGGTAATCCCATGTGTTCGCTTGGATACAAAGCCTTGGCGCCTAAGGCAGACTCTAGTCCGGTTCGCACACTCTCGTACATGTCTGTAAAGTGACTTGCCAGTATCGGATTAAGCGAAGCACGTATGTTGTGATACTTGTCGTAGATATCATGTCTATCGGGTGAGACCAAACCGTCTTTATCAAAGAACTCCCGCGCACTGAAGGCCCCAACCGTGTAAAAAAAATCGCTATTGGGACAAATCCAATGCTGATCAAGCGACAGAATCGTGTCAGTGGCCTGTTTGCACGCTTGAGGGCTTAAAATGGCCAGCGAATTGACGGCGTCACGGTACATTGAAAAATGTCCTCGATGAAAAATTTATGCATTAAATCGTACTATAGAATAGCCCTTGTAGTGGTGTGGCGTTTCATGATGCTTGGCACTCTGCTGGTGTTGCGGTGTTTCGTGACAGCTTTTGCGAGAGTTGACGTTTCAATGAGCAAACCGCAAGGCTTATATCTGCCATATTTTGCGTAGCCATGCCGTTATTCAAATACACGCGTCGATCAGAGAACAGCTAATAGGATCTGACATATGTCTAGTCGAATCAGAGTTGGTGCGTTGGGTAACGCCAGAATCTTGAAAAGATTCATCACTGATCACGAGGTGAATCCACTCATTGATTTTCAGATGATTGCAACACGTTCTGCGATCGCTGCCGATAAAGCACGTCAGACCTATCCAAAAAAATTGATTGCGCAGCGCTACGAAGATGCTCTGGAGTCGAAAGATTTAGAGGCGATTTATATCTGTCTGCCAAGTGGTCTGCATTTTACTTGGGCTGAAAAAGCTTTAGCCGCTGGTAAAAACGTTCTGATTGAAAAGCCCGCCGTTATAAAGGCTGAAGACGCACAGACCTTAGCTGCACTCGCACAGTCTCGTCAATTGATTGTGATGGAAGCGTGGTGGTATCGTTTTCACCCATTAGTCAAGGCAGTTCGAGACTTGATCGCTTCTGAGTGCTTAGGAAAAATTCGGTTCATCACCTCTAATTTTTCGTATGTAAATACTGATTTATCTGATTCTCGCTGGAAGGCCGATTTGGGAGGTGGCGCGTTAAATGATCTGTTCTGTTATCACGTAGATTTTTTGAATCACGTGATGGGAATCAAGAACCAAGACGTTGTATTAGTGCAAGCGTTTAGTCAAACAAGCCAAGGCGTAGACGCGAGCATCTCGGCTGAGCTCGTCACGAATTCTGGCGTGGTTTGCCAATTTGTGTCGGCGATCAATCGTCACTCAATGTGTAAAACTTTTATTGTTGGCGAAAGAGGGTCGCTAGAGATCCCTCATTTGAGAATATTGCCTGAAATGGGTGCCTCAATGTTTATGCGTCATGACTCGTTGGGTACGACAACCCATTCTTTTGACGCGACAGACGCCTATTTGCTGATGTTGAATGCCTTTGCTGACGCGGTCATCCACAAGCGCCCCCCGCAGGCAGGTGCAGACGACATGATTGAAAATACCAAACTCTTGACGCGTATCAGAGTGGCGAGCCAAGAGGCTTAGCTCACCAGACTTAGAAGTCAAGAGGCACAGAGCAGGCTACCAGACTTGCAAGCGATTCAGTCTAGTGCATCAGGTTCATGATTCAAGAACCTTAGCGTGTATCAAGGTTTGAACAATATTGTTCGCAATGTCGCGAGGGCTCAGGCGATTTTTAATCTGCTTACCAAGGTCGGCGCAATTTTTATTAATTGCGGCTGATTGAAGTATTTCAGTGATGGCTTGGTAAAAATTTTCGCTATTGAGTGCAGGCGCCGGTATGTTTGAACCCAGTTGAAGATTTTTGATTCTTGCGGCGTTGTCCCATTGATCTCCTAAAGAGGGTGTGATCAATTGCGGAATTCCTGCACGTGCAGACTCAGCGAGCGTGCCGATGCCACCGTGATGAACAATCAATGAACAGCGTTGTAACAGTGCCGGAAAATCATTGCAATACTCTAGCCAAAGCACTGACTCTGGTAGGTCTTTTGGTAAATTATTTCTGTCTTTACAGATAAAAATCGCTCGGCGATTCGCTCTTTGAATGGCATTCAATGCGTGTTCAAAATATTCTTGACAGTGTAGATTGCCAGTACCAAAAGTGCAGAGAATGGGCTTGTCTGGTGACGCTAAAAATTCTTCAAGCTCTTTACTAAAACCGGACGAGCCGATGACCTCTTGAAAGATGAATTCTCCGGGAATCGTATTGTTTGGCCAGTGCGCTTCTTTTTCGCCAAACCATTGACTGAAAAGCAGGGCATTAAATGAAGCAAGGCAAGTAAATAGATCGCTGTATGTACGGACGAGCGGTAGCCCGAGACGAGCACGAGCGCGATTCACCGGGATAATTAACGGCAGGTCAGAGTATTGCCGTTCTTGTGGGTTTTCAACATGTCGTGGGTCGCTTTCTTCACCAAATACACTAGGATACAAAGCACCACCAATCACTGTCACGGTATTTGGACGATTCGCGTGAGCAAGCCCTGCATTCGCTAATAAATTCTGATGAGCGAGGATGATAAATTTTTCATCTTGAGGGTGCTGACTGATGAAGGTATCGATGTTATCGAGGTTTGGTACAAACAAAGTTAAGGCGATATCCAGAAAGGTCTGATCGTTCCATAATTTATCGTTTTGTAGTACCATCAAATACTGTTCTTTGGTGCCAAGCGGATAAAAATCTAAACCAAATTGCTTAACGGTTTGTTCGAAATATGGGTTGGTGATGAACGTTGTTTGATGACCCATTTTTTTTAACGCAATCGCGACTTGAGCAAATGGATAAACATCTCCATACGTTCCAATGGTTGCTACGATAAAGTGTGCCATGTAATACCTTGTTTGATGATATTGATTTGATAGCGATGTTAAGTTAACTTTCTAATAGCAACCAGCAGTTGACGTTGGTCCAAACGCTGATTAAATTTTAATAGACACATATGACGAATACAAACTTTGAAGAGTCGGTTCCTTTTCTGGTTGTCAAAAACCACGAAGAGCAATATTCAATTTGGCCTGTCGGTCGCGAGATCCCGCTTGGTTGGGTAGATTGCGGTTTCAACGGTGACAAGCAGTCCTGTCTAAAGCATATCGAATCTGTCTGGACAGATATGCGCCCGCTCAGTTTGCGCAAACAAATGGAGACTCTCGCAACCACCCCAGCGAAAGAACCCCTCTCAACGCCAGAGTCGTCCGGGCCCAATTTGGTTGAACGACTTTGTGCTGGATCGCATAGAGTGCGGATCGTCGTTCGCCCTGAGAACTCAGATATGGCTTTCAAAGAGGCCCTTGAGCGTGGTTTTGTTCAGGTAGAGTTCACCCAAACGCAGGGCGGTACTGTCCTTGGTTTTACGGTAGACACTCAACAAAGTGATCTCTCTAAAATGGCGGATAACAAACGTAGTGGTGAGGTTGTGATTGTCGGTTCACTCACACTCAATTTTCAAAAAGTCAGATGCGTCGCCACAATTAACTTAAAAGATTTAACGGGCGAGGGCAAGTTAGAATTGATTCACTAGCTTTCTCTTCTGTCACTTGTTGAGTAGCTTTAGCAGCTCTTCCGGTGATTGATTGCTAGCAAGAAGAGCCTCAACTTCTTGCTCAGTCATGTTTTCAAGCGCATCTAGATCAATCGCCAGGTCGCTTGTTTCATCACTCACCTTGATTTGACTGTCGATCAGTGCTGACTGTTCGGCGATGCTGGGCGCGCTAAAAAATAATCCTAAATCTACAGTCGCTTGAAATGTCTGCTTGATTTGACGGATGAGCTGAGCGGCCAGCAGAGAGTGGCCTCCAAGATCAAAGAAGTTGTCATGCACACCGATGCGTTTGATCTTCAGACAGTCTTGCCAAAGTTTGGCTAGCCTTAACTCGGTGGGCGTTGAGGCATCAATGAACTCAGCTTCGAGTTCGGGGCGCTCATACAACTCGTGTGTGGCTTGCTGAGAGTCTGTGTTAACAGACGAATGAATGGCTTGTTCTTTGCGCCGCTGAGGATGACTCGTGGCGATGGTAATAGACGGTAAGGGAAGTAGATCTAAAGCTTGACGAAAAGCGCCCATGCCTTCTTGGGCGCTAAAGTCATGACTAGCAATGTCAGCGTCTACTCTGTCAGTCCAACGGTCCCAGTTCATCACCATCCATGGATGACTGCTCTGTTGGGTTTTGAAACTGATAAAGGCGTTGGCATAACTGCCTGCCATCGCGTGCATCGTTTGACCAATGCCGCCAATTTTTGCTGACAACGAAGACATCACGATGCAAAAGTCTAACTGCCGTGTATCAACACACTGGCTGAGTTGTTCTAAAAACAAGCCCTGTGCTTCAAGATATGTTTGGCAGTCACTTAGCGTTAACTCGTTGACTAAGCCAGTCGGTTTTGAATCGAGCATATCGTAACAACAAATCAAACCATCCAAGTCGGTTGGTAAGTGTGCGCAGGCGTCTAAAGACTGAGCTAGGGTACCGGTCTGAGCAGGATCTAGATACAGCGGGAAAATCTGTGAGCCTGATTTTTCGAGACGTTGAACGAAGGCAGTGACGTCAGCATTATTTTTGAAATCTGAGTCTCTGCTGCTCAAAATCAACTTACCCTGAACTGCATTTGCAAGTACCTGTGCGAATGCTTGGCCAACACCATCAAGTCCTCCAAGAACTAAGTACGTTTTCTGAGACTCAATCTGAGGTTGCAACGGTGTTTGATCTAAAGGCAGCGCTTGCAGGCTGAGTTCCCAGTACTCGTTTGCTCGCAGGGCAACGATACGTTGCGTACTATCGTGAATAAGCCACTGATATATTTTTTGAAAAGTCGATGAGTCGAGCGCTTCTACGTCTAACAAAGAGCAGCGCGTTGCGGTTTGCTCATACTCTAAGCTGGTAATCAATCCCAGGATACTAGCCTTTACAGGGCGCAGTTTGGCAGAGCCAAAAGGGCCAGTGATGCCTTGGCTCACAAAACGCAGCGTCCTATGTTCTGCATCTTGCAGTGCGCCAAGTGCTTTGGCAATATTCAAGAAGTTAAGCGTGCTATCGAGGTTCGACTGCATGCTTTCGTCGAGATACACAATATTGTCAAAACGTTGTTCTTCTTTCTTGAGAGTCGCAAATAGCGTGTCAAGTTGAGCGTAATTTTTAAAATCTAAGGCAAAGAGAGTTGAAGAGGATTGTACAAATTCTGACTTTGCGTGAGCGAGAATGACCTGATGTCCATTTGATTGCAGTTTATTTTGTAGTGCGGTCACAGCGATGCTCTGCGAACAAAAGATTAAAAATGTAGATTTTTTCTCTGTGTTCGAGTTCAGGAGTGTGAACGATTTCCACGAATCGGTATAAAACCATTTGTTTGGATCGACTTGCCGAACCGCTAATGCATTCGCAGTTTGTGTCGTATCTTTTTGGGTCTTACCCGCCTCAATCCAGTATTTCGTTCGCTCAAACGGGTAGGTAGGCAGCGAGACCTTAAAACGCCGTTCTGCTTGATAAAACAGATCCCAATCAATAGGTTGATACTTGACCCAAGCCTTCGCCAGACTATCTAGCATAAAGTCTGTAGAACTGGTTTTTTCGTGCGCTGTGGGCAGGCTGTAGGCGACAGGCGCTGCAGTGTCGGCTTGAGCTTGATTCAGACGAGCCAACTGACCTAGCGTTTTTCCTGGCCCCACTTCTATCAGCAAGACGTTCTCAGTTTGACTGAGAATTGTTTGAATACCTTGACCAAAGCAGACGGCTTGTCTAAGGTGTTTGCACCAATACTGCGGGTTGGTCGCGTCTTGTTGACTGATCCACGTGCCACTTAAGTTTGATACGTAAGGGATACTCGGAGCTCTGAGCGTCACACTAGAAAGAACTTTCTCAAATGATTTGAGCATTGGCTCCATCATCGACGAATGAAACGCGTGTGACGTTCTTAATATTTGACTATCGACTCCCTGTTGTTTGGTCAGGATTGACTGGTAGAGTTCAATATTATCTTTCGTCCCAGAGACCACGCATAACGCGGGGCTATTTTCGGCCGCAATCTCGACCGCGAGATTCAACGACTGAATGTCTTGTCGAATGCGCTCAGCCGACATTGGCACGGACAGCATTGAACCGGTTGCCATATCTTGCATGAGTTGACTACGACTAGTCACTAACTTAAGGGCATCCTCTAGCGACAACACATTAGCGACGCAGGCAGCAACGTATTCTCCTAAGCTGTGACCGATCATCGCTTTGGGTTGAACTCCCCAATGGATCCACAGTTTTGCTAAGGCGTATTCAATTGTGAAGAGGCAAGGCTGAGTGATGTACGTTTCTTGCAGATGTAAATTGGCTTGAGCAACATCGTCTGTCTTCGGAAACAAAATTGTTCGAATATCTTTTTTTAATAGCGGTTGCAAAATCATTGCACAGGCATCAACCGTCTCTTGAAATGTTTGTTCGTCTTGATAAAGCTCTTTGGCCATTCCGGCATACTGGCTGCCTTGCCCCGGAAACATGAATACCGCATTGGTAAAATTCTTGTCCTCTGAAAGATGGTACTTCTCGGCCTGTAAGATTTCTACAGTTTCTTTTGCAGATTGACTGGTAAAGGCGAGGCGTTGTGCAAACGCTTTTCTACCACGGGCAAGAGTACTGGCAACATCTGCGATGTTGATGTCTGGATTGTTGGCAAGGTGGCTAGCAAGATTTTTGGCGTAATCCGCTAAACCATGTTTGGTCTTGGCAGACAAAATGATGAGTTGTCGGTTTCGGCTTGTTGAAGAGGGCTCTGAAAGCGGAGCTTCTTCTAGGATGGCATGAGCGTTCGTGCCACCCACACCAAAAGAACTGATCCCTGCGCGGCGTGGTTGGGCCGAACGTGTCCAGGCTTGGGGCTTGTGCACGACATAAAAAGGAGTTTTCTCAATTTGTAGCTTTGGATTAGGTGCCTTCCAATTTAGACTAGGTGGCAGGAGTTCGTGTTCTAACGCCAAGGTCGTCTTGATCAGGCCTGCCAAACCAGCGGCTTTGTCTACGTGACCAATATTAGACTTGACTGAACCGACCCCACAAAATCCCGTGCGGGCGGTGCTAGTTCTGTATGCTTGTGTCAATGCAGCAAGCTCGATCGGGTCACCTAGAGGTGTAGAAGTGCCGTGAGCCTCTACGTAGCTGATTGAGTCGGCCTCGACTTCGGCGACAGCTAAGGCTTCAAGAATCGCTTCAGCCTGGCCGTTCACGCTCGGTGCTGCATAGCCAACCTTATCTGAGCCGTCATTGTTAATCGCACTTCCGCGGATCAGAGCGTGAATTTTATCTCCGTCGTTAAGTGCATCTTCTAGTCGTTTGACAATGATGACGGCAGCACCGTTACCATCGATCAGGCCGCTTTGTGTCGAATCAAAAGGACGGCAGTGCCTATCGGGTGAATAGGCAGAACCCGCTTCATGGAGGTGACCGACTTTTTGTGGCAGATGGATGGTGATCCCTCCAACCAGAGCCATATCCGATTGATAGGTCAACAGATGCTGACAAGCTAGGTGCGTACTCACTAAAGAGGATGAGCAGGCTGTCCCAATATCAATGGCTGGCCCTTTGATATTCATACTGTAAGCAATACGCGTGGGGACAAAGTCTTTATCGTTATAGATTGATAATTCAAATCCACCGACTTGTTCAAGCAAGTCGGGATTCGACATTAAGTTGACTGGCAGGTAGGTGTTCATGCCAGCACTGGTAAAGACTGCGATTCGTCCGGGGTATTGCTCTGGCACGTAGCCCGCGTCCTCCATCGCTGCCCAAGCGCACTCCATCAACACACGATGCTGTGGATCCATCAGTTCAGCTTCGCGCGGGGCGATACCAAAAAAATTGGCATCAAATAACTCCACACCTTCAAGAATCCCTTTTGCTGCAACGTAGTTTGGCAGATCAATCATCTCGGAGCTGACGCCAGCTTCCAACATTTCATCTTTGCTAAAAAGAGAAATGCATTCTTTTCCCGTCTTTAGATTCTCCCAAAACTGGCGTACGTCTGCAGCGCCAGGCATACGAACGGCAATACCGACAATGGCGATGCATTCAAGATTTTTACTAGATTCAGACTGATTCATATGCTCTTAGACATTGACCGGTTTGTTGGATGGCGTCTTGCTTAAACTGGCTTTTCTACGATCGGCTTTTTTAAGAGTTGCCATTTTTTGCTTGGCAATTCGATCGGTGATCTGTTCGGACATGAGTGTGTCACTTGCTGACTCTTTAGAAGCAAAGTCAGCTAACGCTTGAATGGTGGGATATTTGAATAGATCAATCACTTGGCAATCGGCAGGCAATAGTGAGTCGAGCTTTTTAAAGGCCTGAAGAATGAGCAGAGAATTACCACCAAGATCAAAAAAGTTATCCGTTGGGTTGACGTGAGTACAACCTAGCACTTCACACCAAACCTTCGCAATCGCGATTTCTAGCTCTCCTTGTGGTGTTTGGCTGGTTGCACTATCTGTTTGCTCTTGACCGGGTGCTGGCAAAGCCTTGACATCAACTTTACCGTGACTAGAGAGAGGCATCTCGGTCACGGGTACAAACGCCGTTGGAACCATGTACTCTGGTAACTGGACTTTCAAGGCATCGCGTAATTGTTGTGCCGTTAGACTTGTTCCACGGTGACAGCTGTAATAAGCGACTAAACGAATCACCCCAGGGCGATCCTCACGCAGCATCACGGCTGCTTCTTTGACTCCAGCAACTTGTGCCAAAGCAGCTTCAATTTCACCTAATTCGATGCGATAACCGTTTAGTTTAATTTGATGATCTTTGCGCCCTAAGAAAACCAAGTCACCGTTCGCAAGATAGCGAGCACGGTCACCAGTCTTGTACAGGCGTGCGCCTGGGTTGTCTTCTTCTTGGCAGAACGGATCTGGGATGAACGATGCCGCAGTTGGGGCAGGGCGGGCCAAATAGCCTCGCGCCAGACCCAAACCGCCAATATATAGGTCTCCTGCAATACCGGGCGGTAGAAGTTGTAAATTGGCATCAAGCACATACATCCGCATTCCCTCGATGGGCTTGCCAATCGGCACCAGGCCATTCACCGAGTCTTTCGTCTCAAACACGCAGCAGCCAACCACCGTCTCGGTCGGGCCGTACTCGTTCACGATACTGACTTGGCCACTACTTAACCAAGGGTTCACTGAAGACGCTTGCAGTGCCTCCCCACCCAACACCAATGCATGTGTCAGTGCGGTATTGCTGAGTTTGTCGGTCTCTTGTAACGAATTGAGAATTTCAAGATGAGCCGGTGTAATTTTGATAAAACTAAACTGATAGGGTGAGCGATTCAAGCTATTTAAGGCTTGTAGCTCATCACCATTAGGCATGAGAACAATTTTGTTGCCCGCCATAAACGGCACAAAAATACTTGTGATGGTTGCATCAAAACTAAAGGAACCTAGAACGGGCGAACCATCGGCTTGTTCTGCGTGATAGGCGTCTTTCGCCCAACTTAAATAATTAATGAACCCCTCGTGCGTGATCATTGCCCCTTTAGGTTGACCCGTAGAGCCTGAGGTGTAGATCACATAAGCGAGGTTGTGCGCATTGATGGTGACCGCAGGATTCGTGCGCGCCTTCAATTGAATTGCATCGAGCTCTTTGTCAATGCAACAAGATTTTTCGGCAGGAAATGAGAGCGACTCAAATACAGCTTGCTCGGTAACAAGTAACTCAATCTTGGCATCTTCAAGAATATACGTCAGACGATTTTTCGGATAGCTTGGATCCAATGGAACATAGGCGCCACCTGCCTTCAGGCAAGCAAGCATCGCGACAATCATTTGCCACGAGCGCGTCAAGCAAATGCCAGTACGTTGATCGGTTTGTAGTCCGAGGCTCAGTAAGTGGTGCGCTAATTGGTTGGCCTGTGCGTTTAATTCAGCATAGGTCAACGTCACCTCGTTACCACTGACAAGCGACACAAGCGCAACCGCATCTGGGTGCTTGGCCACGGTTTGATTCCACACCTCAATAAAAGACGATAACGTTGGTTTGCGCTCTGCGGCATTCCATTGTGTTAATTGGATCTTAGAATCATGCTGATTGACTAGGGCGATATTAGCGTTGCTTATGTGCGGATCTTTGACAACCGTCTCTAAAATTGAAAGGTAAGACTTTAATAGACTTTCAATCGTTGAGGCTTCAAAGAGATTGGTGTTGTAGTCACACTCTAGAACAACGTGATCACGCTTTAGGTTTGCGGTGAATGTTAAATCCATTCGGGTGAAGGCAATCGGTTGCTGTTGCATATCGACTGTCAGGCCATCGATCACTTGTGCTTCATTTAGACGTTCGAGATTAAAAATCACATTAATCAGGGGCGAACGACTGATATCGCGTGGCAGGTTCAACTGATTCAGTAGGCGCGCAAACGGGTAGTCTTGGTGCTCGTATGCTTGCAACAGTTGCTGCTTGATGGTTTGCAGGTGAGCAGCAAAGGTATCGCTGGGCGTTAACACACTGACGATCGGAAGCAAATGCACGCAATAGCCAACTAATGAGTCAGAACCACTCATGCTACGACCTGTGTAGGGCGCACCAATCGCAATCCGTTTTTGCTCACTTAAGCGATGCATCAACACTGAAAATGCTGCGAATAACACCATATAAAGCGTACTGGCATTTTTGCCAGCAAGCTCTCGCAAGGCTTTGAGTTGTGTCTGATCAATATGTGCCCAGGCTCGTGCACCTTGATACGTTTTAACCTGAGGCCTCGGAAAATCGTAAGGTAAGATCAAATCAGTAACGGGTGTTGAAAATTGATTTAACCAGTACGCTTCGTGTGCCTTGGTGGCAGCCTCTGTCTCGAGACTTGATTGCCACTGCAAAAAATCTCTGTACTGCAAGGCAGGCTTCGCGGCTGGCGATAAACCCTTTTTGAGGCTCGCATAGTTTTGAATGATCTCGTGCAGCACGACGCCCATCGACGGGCCATCTGAGATAATGTGATGGCTAGAAAGAGCAAGCACATGGTGGTCAGTGGCGAGTTTCAGTAACGATGGCTTAAACAGCGTCGAATTGTTAAGCTGAAACGGTGTATTTGCTTGTAGTAGAAACCACTCATTCAGAGCGCTAGAGGGGTCTGTGCGAGCACTGAGATCGATAGCATCTAAATGCAGTTCTTCTGGTGCCATCACGTGCTGCTCGTTACCCTCGGCATCAAGCCAGGTTCGGAGTGATTCGTGGCGATGAATACAGGCTTGAACGGCGGTGTTTAGAACAGTGGTATCGAGAGGGCCTTTTAGCGAGACTGCGCCTGGGTCGTTATAGGCGAGATTTCCCTCTTGGTTCAGTTGGGCGATCAGCCATAACTGCTTTTGTGCCTCACCGAGAGGAAAGGTACTTCTCGCTTTTAAAAGACGTGCTTGATAGACGTCTTTTAGCTTATTAATGTGAGGCAAGCTAGCCAATACTTTTTGAGCGTTCACACCAAAGTCGATGAAACAAGCTAACTCTGTGACGCCCATTTGCAGCATGACATCAACAATAGGTTCGACAGTGGCCGCAGAGCCGATGAGCGCACTAGTCGCAACGTATTTTTCATATGCCTTGTTGACAATGAAGTCTTTGTCTTCTTTGGATGCTCGATTAATGTCTTGAACAGGACCTAAACCTGAAGCCATTTTTTGAAAAAGATGGATGCTAGAGAGTAGATAGTCACACATTGGTTTGCGTGCTTCTTCAATCGCTAGCTCGGCATTGTCTTCTAGATAGGTGTGAATCAGAACGGTAATGCGTGCCTGACTCAGATCATGGCCGTGAGCTGCATACGCTTGTCGATACAGGCAAATATTTTTTGCTAAATCTTCAAGAGACTGACCCATCAAGTTAGTCAGTATGTTGAGCCCAAGCGCACCTGCCTTTTGGTAAGAGTCAGGATTATTGACAACGGTGAGCCATATTGGCACCTGCTCCTGTTTAGGACGAGGAAACGTGCGTAACACGACGTCGCTATTGTTACCACCTTTACGTGAGATTGAGCCGCCTGACCAGAGATGTTTGACAGTCTTAATCGACTCAAACATCACATTACGATTCTCACTAAAGGAATCAGGGGCAAAAACGAAATCGTTCGGGTGCCATCCTGAAGCAAAACTAATGCCCACACGTCCGTCAGAGAGATTGTCCACAAGCGACCATTCTTCGACAATACGAATAGGGTCATGTAACGGTGCCACGACGCTACCGGCGCAGATTTGAATACGCTTTGTTTCGCGTGCGACAGCAGCGGCTAAGACGGCTGGGTTAGGCGAAAAGCCGCCAAACTCATCGAAGTGCCGCTCGGGGATCCACACGGTACTAAAGCCATGAGCATCTGCGTACTGCGCGCCATCCATCAGTAATTGATATTTTCCGGCAGCATTATTGGCATCGTAGTTGCCAAAATAAAACACACTGAAATCTAAGTGCTTTGCACTGACACCCGATGCAATGTTGAGGTCAGAGAGCGATCCAGAATGGGCTAGTTTCGACTGTTGACGAAACCATGCCCTCTCAGAGGGCGCCTCCTTTTGGGTCGCGTTAGTGTCGAGCGCTTTCACGGTCGAAGTGGTTGAGCCAGAGGTAGCGTGTTTGATATAGCCACCGTCGCGCAGTGCAAATACAGTCTCTTTGACCGCTTTGATGACATCGTCTAAATCTTGATCGGTGTGGGCGGTCGATAAGAAGCAGGCTCGCCACTCCCATATATAGACCCCTTTTTCAAGCAATTGGTAATAGAACATCTCCAAGTTGCCCGAAAATTTGAATTGAAAGGTCGACGCAAAGTGAAGAACTTTGATCGGGACGTTTTCGGCTTCGAAGAATTGATTTAAGGTGCTGGCGAGAGCCGCAGTTCTGCGATTCAGATTCTCTTGTAAGGCAGGACCTTCGGCTTTAAGCTTTCTTAATGTGACCAAGCAGGTTGCCATTGAAAGCGGATGTTGGCAGAAGGTTCCACCAAAATAGGTTCGGGTCTCGCGAGGATATGAGGCATCGCCGTATTCCCAGTAACCGCCATCGATACCGCCCATGAAGCGAGCCGAACCAGCGACAGCACCAATCGGTAATCCACCACCGATAATTTTGCCGTAGGTTGCGAGGTCGGCCTTAATACCCAGCAGTCCTTGAACGCCGGCGGGATGCGCTCTAAAGCCGCTGACCATTTCATCAAAGATCAAGGCGACGTCTTTCTCTTTTGTCAGCGCTCTTAAGTCTTTTAAAAACTCAAAGGGTTGCAGATCGAGTCGCCGACTTTGCACGGGCTCAACCATCACAGCGGCTAACTCATGTGCGTGCTCACGAATGACGTCAAGAGATTTTTGAGTGCCGTACTCTAAGACAAGAACGTCTTTAGCGATGTTATCAGTCACGCCTGGCGCAAGTGGCTCAGAAACAAACTCTCCGTTAATGATGCTGGTTTTCACTAAAGTGCCGTCCGAGTGGCCGTTGTAGGCACCATCGAAAATCACAATTTTGCTTCTGCCGGTTGCTGATCTGGCTAAGCGCATGGCGATCATCACGGCCTCAGTGCCTGAGTTCGTAAATGCGACGCGATCGTGTCCGGTGAGTTCAGTGAAGAGCTCTGTAATCTCGCCCATATGAATCGAGCGAGGGCCTAATTGAAAACCATGCTCTAACTCTTTTTGAATCACGCCCTCAAGAAACTCGGGTTTGCTACCAAAAAGTAGTACGCCAAAGCCCATCGTGAGATCGACGTAGTTATTGCCGTCAACGTCCCAAATGCGTGAGCCGGTTGAGTCCACCCCAGTAATGGGATACAAAATCTCTTTAGTTGAGAATCTGAAGCCGATACTGGCCCGACTGTCTGCTAGACCTTTTCTGCTCGCTTGTACGAGTGCCTTAGACTTTGGAGTTTTCTTCTGATAACGATCAATCAAATTATTCAGATAGGTACTTTGCTGCGTTGTTAAGTTTCCTACCGTTGGGGTGATAGGGATGTTAAGCGCTTTCAAAGGCGATGAACGGTCTTCTGATTGGGCTGGGGCTGAGGCAGAGGGAGTCGCCGCAGGCTGTGAAGGTACGGCGACATGATTCGTAACGGGCTTTGCGCTGGTAAGTGCTTGAGCTTGTACTGGAGCGCTTGGCTGCACAAACGCAGCGGGTTGTGCGATCGCCTGCACGACTGCTTGGCCACTCGCCGCAGCATGCATCAGAGATAAGTGCTGAGACATCAGCTGCGTTTGAGCCAAAATCAACTGGCTTAGGGCTGAACCGTCTTGTTGGCTGAAGCTGATCGGTGTTGGCATTGAGAGAGCAGCCATGACCGGTACCTGTGCGACTGGGGCAGCCACTGGGTTGCTGGCAACCGCAGCGGGCGCAACAGCTTGTGGTGCAATGGCTGCTGTCGGTGGGGGGCTCACACTCATCGAAGCAGCGGGCGCCGGCGCAAGCGCTGCCGCTGGCGCTGTCTGTGTCGCTTGAAGCGAATTCAGATAATGCGCGATGGCACTCACTGAACTAATTTCTTCAAAGAATTGCCTGATCTCAATTTTGACTCCAAAATTGTCTTCAATCACTCGTGCGCCAGACAGAAGCACGAGCGAGTCGGCTCCCATTTCTACAAAGGGCGAGTGAATATCGATTTCTTGGGCTGATACCCTGAAGAGTTCTGCAAATAATTGCAGCAGGCGATTCAAAATTGAGTCGTAGTGATCGACCACTTGAGCAGGCTGCTGTAAACCAGGTGAGGTTGGGGCATTCATGACTTGTTGTTCCTTGAGATGAATCCAGTAACGTTGACGTTGAAACTGATACGTCGGTAGGTTAGGTACACGCTGGTGAGAACCAAAATTCCAGTGAGTCCAGTCAATCGGAAAACCATGCGAATAGAGTTTGGCGATGGTGTGGGCGACAACCACCTCATCAGACTTGTAGCGTTGCAGGCTCGGTAGCCAAGCCATGACATTGAGTTGAGCTTGTCCAAGGTTTGCCAACACCGCATTTGGACCAATTTCGATGACCAGATCTGGTTTAGCACTCGTCAGGCTCTCGAGCGCCTTCGCAAAGAGTACGGGCTCGCGGTAGTGACGCCGCCAATACGTTGACGAGATATTGGTTCGTGCATCGAGCATCTTTCCAGTTAGGCTCGAGAAAAAAGCTAGCGCGGGCTCGTTGTAGGTCAAGCCCTTAGCAAACGTTTCGAGCTCTTCCAGGATTGGATCCATCAGTGACGAGTGAAAGGCGTGCGTGACCGTCAGGGGATGGGTCTCGATCTTTAGCTCTTGGAGTTGCGCGTTGATTGTCTGTAACGCTATTTTGTCACCCGACAAAACGATACTATTATCGCTGTTGATGACCGCAATGCTTACGCTTGCAGTGTGCGCTTGTACCAGAGGTGTAATGTTTTCGAGAGTTGAAAAAACCACCAACATCGAGCCATGATTGTTTAAGGTATCGGTGAGTCGTCCGCGCTCTGCAACAATATGTAAGGCGTCTTTCAGACTCATCACGCCGGCCACGCAAGCGGCTGCGTATTCTCCTAAGCTATGTCCAGCGACAGCACAAGGTGTCACGCCTAAGCCAATCCACATCTTGCTCAACGCATACTGAATACTGAAGAGTGCAGGCTGTGCGTAGTGCGCCTTCGCATTGAGCAACCGGCTTGTCTCTTCGTCTTCAGAGTGCATCAGTTGCAGCAACGACGTATCCAGAATGTCATCTAAGATGTTGCAACACTCATCTAGTGCCTTCGCAAAGCTTGGTTGTTGCTGATAGAGCTCTTTGGACATCCCCGAATAAATGGAACCCTGACCGCCAAAGACAAAGGCGACTCTGGGAGCTTTTTTGATTTCTGTTCGAGTCGTGTGGATGTCGAGGCTTGTCTTGTCGGCCAAATATTGATTGAGCAGCTCAAGCGCTTGCTCTTTGCTTCGTGCCGTAAAGGCAACGCGGTGTTTGAAATGATCACGATGACGATTACTGCTTAGGCAGAGGGCATTTAGCGAAGCCTCTGTCGTACCTAAAAACTGACCGTAAGCATTGACTGTTTGTGCCAAACCGTCTTTGCTCTTTGCAGATAACGCCAAGATCGACAGTCGTCCATCACTGGTTGGCGCAACGGGTGCGGCAGGCGCCGGAGCTTCTTCAACGATCAAATGGGCATTACTTCCGCTTGCTCCAAACGCACTTAAACCTGCTCGTCTTAATGTACCTTGTGACCGCCAAGCTTGTAATTCGGAAACAGGTTGCAGATTGAGTTCGCTCCAAGGGATACGACTACTGGGCGTTTGAATATGAAGCGTAGGAGGTAACTCGCGGTGCTCAAGCGCCTTGAGTAGTTTGATGAGACCCATCACGCCTGCAGCTGACTCAAGGTGACCGATATTTGACTTAATCGAGCCCACCAACAATGGCCGATCTCTTTGCTCGGCTTTACCAATGACGGCCCCGAGCGATTGGGCTTCGATGGGATCACCTAAGGGGGTGCCTGTGCCGTGCGCCTCGACGTAATCGATGTCGTGAGGCTGAAGTCCAGACTTCAGCAGTGTTTGGCGGATCAGTTTTTGTTGGGATTGGCCATTGGGCACAGTAAAGCCGCTACTGGCACCGTCTTGGTTGACACCCGTTGCGCGTATCACGCCAAGGATGTTGTCGTTGTTTGCAATGGCATCTGAAAGCCGTTTTAAAACGACGATGCCACAGCCTTCGCCTCGAACATAACCATTTGCATCCTCACTAAAGGTCTTGCACTTGCCGTCTGCGGACATCATCCCAGCAGCTGACAAGGTCACGTTCAGTAAGGGTGAGAGTGTGAGGTTAACGCCACCAGTCAAGGCAAGATCACAGTCCTTGGCCCTGAGTGACGTGCAGGCCAGATGAATTGCTGTGAGCGAAGAGGAACATGCTGTATCCACCGCCATGCAAGGGCCTTGCAACCCTAAAACGTAAGAGATTCTTCCGGCACACGCATTGAGTGGTGTACCAGTGTTGAAGTAAGGATTTCCATCTCCTTCTCCCTCCGAGCAAGCTTGCAACAGGCCATAGTCGCTCGAGGTGACTCCCACAAATACTCCGGAGGCACTTGCAACGAGCGAAGAGGGTGGAATCCCCGCGTGCTCAAGCGCCTCCCAGGCAACTTCAAGTAGCAGCCGTTGCTGAGGATCCATCCCTTCAGCCTCTCTGGCTGAAATTCCAAAAAAACTGGCATCAAATTTGTCTGCGTCTTCGACAAATCCTCCGCGAAGCGTGTAGGCCTTGCCGGGTGTGCCTGGTCGCGGATCATAATAATCCTGAGCGTTCCAACGCGTTTTAGGAATGTCAGTGATGGCATCACGTCCTGCGCGAACCAACTGCCAAAGCTCTTCTGGATTTTTCACGCTTGGCGCACGGCACGCCATACCAACCACTGCAATGGGCTCGGCAGATAGCGTCTTGGTTTGCTCAAGCTCTTTGCGCAGTAATTGAATGAGCGAATACGCCTTTTGCAACGGGCTTGCTACGGCTGAAGGCGAGTCACTCATCTTGCATCCTTTTTAGCAGTCAGAGATGAAAGTTCGCCCTCAATCAACGCTGCAATTTCACTGTCTGATAGCTCGTTCTCAATCGAAGGTGTTTGTGTGTGTGTCATGGCTGGCTGAGGTGTCTGTGCCACTTGGTCTTTTGCTAATGTCTCTTCAGAAAAGAGCAAGGACAGCAGATATTTGGTGAGCCGCTCGACACTAGGAAAATCAAAAATGGTTGAGGCGACTAGTTTGCAGCCTAGTTGTTGTTCTAGACGGGTTCGTAGCGAAACCGCCATTAAAGAGTCCATACCAAAATCAAAGAACCCTCTATTTATATCAAGACTTGAATGGTCAGAGATTTCAAGCAAGGCACAGACTTGTTGGCTGATATATTCACTCAAGGCGTCGGCACGATTCCAAGCAGACATCTCATGAAGCTGATTGAGTAGTAATGGCCCCTCAGCGCTTTCGGTAGCCGAGTCCTCAGCAACCAATAAATCAAACACGGGCTGCTTGTGATGCGCAGAGTACGTATTTTTGAGTTGAGGCCAGTTTGCTTTGACAATTGCGAGTTGACCGTGATTCAACAACAAAGCTTGTTCAAGGTGTTGAAGCGCTTCGCTCGGGGCCAGAGTAAAAAATCCGCTATTTAAGACCTTATCTGAACCGGCAGTGCTTTGAACCAGACCGCCGCTTTCCCAAGGGCCCCAGTTGATGCTAATGGCAGGCAGGTTGAGCGTTCGACGATGTGTGGCGAGCCCATCTAAAAATGAATTGGCAGCAGAGTAGTGCGCGAGTTGAGCCGAGCCAAGTACGCTTGAAATTGAAGAATAAAGTACAAAAAAATCGAGGTCGAGTGTCTTCGTTTGCTCGTGCAAATTCCAGGCCCCTTGAACTTTGGATTCGAACATACTGTGCAGTGCTTCAATCGTGAGATCTTTACACCAAATTGGGGTCGCCAGACCCGCAGCATGCACGACGCCTTTAATTTGACGTTTGTTTTTAATCAGAAAGTCAAAGACTTGTCTCACTTGTAGGGCTTGTGAGACATCGCAAGGCATAAACAATACTTTTGTACCGAGAGCCTCGATTTCTTGGATCGCTTGCTGTGCGCTTTCGCTCGGAATGTTGCGACTCAGCAAGATCACTTCACTGGCATTCTTCGATGCCAGAAAGCGAGCGGTTTGAAGGCCGAGTGAGCCCGTGCCACCCGTGATCAGGTAAGTTGCGTCTTCGGCGATTTTGAGATTTTTGAAAGGTACGCCTTCGACCGGCTCTAAGCGAGCCACATATTTTTTCTGTTGAATCAGTTGAATGTGACTTTCGTCTGTGTCAGCAACGAGTTCATCAAAAACATGCGCTGCGCTGGCCTGGTCGTACTCTAAAACACCACCCTGAATAGTTGGGTTTTCTAAAAATAACGAACGCGCAAAACCGGTGAGCATGCTAGAAAAAGGTGTCGAAAAATCCTTACGCGTCAACGAATCTGATCTTTTCACCAAAAACCAAAGCGGTATTGCAAGTGACAACTGAGTTAACGCGTGGCTGACGTATGCCGCGTTTAGTAACATCTGTTCTCCAAACGTTGGATGAAAACTGGTTTCATTCCAATCCGTTGGCCACATAAACGCAATGCTCTTCAGAGACTTTGTTTGTTGAACGTCTTGTATCACTCTGCGGTAGTCATTTGACGAGAGTCCGTTAAGTACCCACAGTGTTCCTGATTTTTTTTCGTAACTATGAGCAGGGACGACATAAATATTTGTGGTGTCTGAGCCGTTCAAAGCACCCGCAGGGACAGCTTCGATATTCGAGACAAAAATAAGTCTATGCCCAACGGACTGTGCACGTGTCACCGTCGCGCCCGAAGCGGCTTGTTGCTGCCAAACTGGTCGATACAGCGGTTGAGTTGTTTGATGTTTGCTTTGTTGATACTCGTCTATTAAGACTTGGCAAATTCTGCTCACGACCGCGTCATCTTTCTCTTCAAAATGACTGCGTTGCGAGAGATGGTCTCGCAGGTCGGCGACATTGCCGTTTTTAATCAGTTCAAGCATCTTGAATGATTGAACGCTTTCATTCGCGGCGGTGGTCTGGCTAGCGTTAAACCAATGACGTTGGCGCTGAAAGGCATAGGTCGGTAAATCTACAAAAGGTGCCTCGATGACGTCATACACTTTTAGCCACTCGATCGCGACTCCCGCAAGGTAAAGTTGCGATAAGTTTTCGGTGATCGATTGCACTGCGCCTTTGTTTTTTCTTAAGCTAGGCATCAAATGCATGCGCTGGGCGTGTTCACTTTGCCCGATCATCCCCAGCAAAACGGGCTGAGGTCCAATTTCCATCACAATATCAAGTTGGTCGTTCAGTAAGCTATCGGTGATTTTGGTAAATTGAACCGGCTGACGGATGTGATCTCGCCAATAGCGCGCGGTTTGTATGTCTTCTCGAGCTAGTGCGCCACTGATGTTTGAAAGCAAGGGGATCTGGGCGAACTGAAACGTGATTGTTTCGGCAAAAGAAAAGAACTCACTGAGCATTGGCTCCATGAGTGCTGAATGAAAAGCGTGCGACACGGTCAGCTCGCGGTACTTGATCCCTGACTGATTAAGCGTCGACTGAAAGTCTGTGATTGCACTGAGATCGCCTGACACCACGGTCTCTTTGGCCGTATTGAGCCCAGCGATTTCCAGTGTCCCTGAAGTATCAAGTGTTGTTAACAGCGCTCGAACGTCATCACCAGAAGCAAAAACGGCCATCATTCCACCGGTAACTTTCAGTTGCTGCATCAGGCGAGCACGCGTTGCGATGAGTTTTAGACCGTCTTCAAGCGAAAAGACACCCGCGATGCACGCGGCAACGTATTCACCGACACTATGCCCCGCCACAACGTCGGGTTTGATTCCCCACGACAACCAAAGTTGCGCCAGTGCATATTCAAGCGCAAAAAGTGCTGGCTGTGTATTGACAGTTTGATTCAGCGCACCGGTCTGATCCTCAAAGATCAGCGTGAGTAAAGGCTGTTCAAGAAGCGGGTCTAAGTAGGTTGCGCAACGTTGCAAAGCCTCTCTGAAAACAACTTCAGTGTCAAAAAGTTCTTTACCCATTCCTGGATATTGTGATCCTTGCCCTGTAAACAACCAGACGATCTTTGGTACCTGGCCATTCAAATTCAGTTTTTTACTTAGAGCCGAGTGTTGTTGCGGCTGACTTGAAAAATGGTTCAATTTTTCAAGACACTCAGTCTTTGAACCGGCAACGATCGAGAGCCTGTGTTCAAAATGGGTACGGTGCAAGCTCGCCGCAAGGCAAAAGGCTGTGAGGTCTTCATCCGATATTTGTTTGATTTGTTGCGTAAACCGTCTGACTTGTGCATCGAGCGCTTGAGGTGAACGTGCGCTGATATTCAGGATGTGTAGAGGTCGATGGCCTAAGCTCTCTGAGTCGAGTGTTGCTTGAGCGCTTGAAGGGGCCTCTTCTAAGATCACGTGGCTGTTTGTTCCACTGAATCCAAATGAACTTACACCGGCAAAGCGAGCTTTGTCTTCGCAGAGCCATTCTTGGCGCTGGTGGGTGATTTGAAAGGGCAGGCTATCCCAAGGAATGTGAGGATTTTGTTCGGCACAATTTAGATGTGCGGGTAAAACTTTATGCTGCAAGGCCAAGACCACTTTAAGCAGTCCGCTGATGCCTGCTGCGCCCTCCATGTGACCGACATTTGTTTTGACTGAGCCAATTTTTAAAGGATCTTTAGGAGTGCGTACATTCGAAAAAATCTCGGCCAAAGCGCCAATCTCAATCGGATCCCCCAAGCTGGTGCCGGTACCGTGCGCTTCAATGTAGTCGATCTGATCGGCACTGACGTTGGCATTTTTGAGTGCTTGCCTGATGACGCGTTGCTGAGAAGGGCCATTAGGGGCCGTGAGCCCGCTGCTCGAACCATCTTGATTGACGGCGCTGCCCCGAATCAAGGCCAGCACACGATCGCGCTTGACGTCGACATCAGATAGCCGTTTCAACACAACAAGGCCGCAACCCTCTCCGCGGCCAAAGCCGTTAGCGTCAGACGAGAAGGCTTTGCATTTGCCGTCTGGTGACAGCATGCGATTGCGAGAAAAATCTATGCTAGTTTCAGGCGTGAGCGTTAAATTGACTCCGCCCGTGATGGCGAGATCGCATTCCAGGTTACGTAAACTTTGACAGGCCAAATGAACGGAAACTAGAGACGATGAGCAAGCTGTGTCAATGGCAACACAGGGGCCCTCGAGCCCAAGCGTGTATGACAGACGACCAGACGCCACACTGTGGGCCATGCCAGTCGTCATGTAGGCATCGATGTCTGTCTTATCTCGTGACATCGATAGCAGGCTGAAATCTTGATTGCAAATGCCAATGAATACGCCCGTTCGACTTCCTGCAAGCGATTCAGGAATGATATTGGCGTGCTCGAGGGCTTCCCAGCACACCTCAAGCAAGAGATGTTGCTGGGGATCCATATTTTTCGCTTCTCGCGGAGAGATTCCGAAAAATTCTGGATCTGACTCTTGTACCTGAGAAAAGAAAGACCCTTTCGTGGTGATGATCTTGCCAGCCTCGTCATAATTTGGGCTGTAATAGGCTTCACTGTTCCAGCGACTTTCAGGGATCGTTGCGATCGTGTCCTTGCCGGACATTAGCAACTCCCAAAAGTCTTCAGGAGAATCAATGTCGCCCGGAAGTCGGCAGCCTAGACCAATGATTGCGATCGGTTCAGATTGTTGCTTTTCTAGCGCGTCGATTTTTTTTCGCGCGGCCTGCAAGGCGAGTAGCGCTTGCTTGACGGAGGTAAGCTGACTTTCAGAGGCGGACTGTTCCATTGCAAATAAACCGAAAAAGAGTCCACGTATTCGCTAGGTTGCGCACTTAAGTTGAATAGCCAAAACAGGTTTCTTCATACGGACTGACCTTAACATAGGCGTTAGTCCACATACTCACAATTTCGCACAGAATGGATCTGAGGCAAGAGCGCTTAGGCGGAGTTCAGAGCCCTGAAGTTTTCACCGTTTTGGCCCCGGTCACACTCCCTTTTTACTAAATATAACTTTACTTTTCAATCCCCAAAGCCCATGTCTTTGAGAGTCTTTCTGAGCTCTTCTGCTGCCTCTTGTTCGCTCAATTGCTCAATCGCCAGAGTGTCAGCATCCCTTGAGTCCTTCATTTTGGCTTCGACAAGGGGAAATTTCTCATTGATTTTTGAAACGAGATAGTTTGCAAGGCTCGTTGTATTGGGATAATCAAAGGCTAGGGTTGCGGGAAGTGGGACCATCAGTTCGCGGTTTAAGCGATTTTTGAGCTCAACCGCAGTCAGCGAATCCATCCCCATATCCAAGAATCCTTGCTTACGGTCAATGCTCCTTGACTTGGGTAAGCTCAGCACGGCGACGATATTCTGCTCAACGAGTTGCAGAATGAGGGCCGCTCTTTCCTCAGCATTGGCTGTTGCGACATCGTTAAGCAAAGAACTGGTGCTTGTCGGGCGAGCTTGACTGGCAGCGTCATCTTGAAACGCAGCTAAAAAAGCCTGGGATTTTTTATTGAGTTGATAGGTGCGCCAGTCAATATCGAATACGCCGAGTTGAGCCCCGTGGTGATGCATGGCGTGACTCAAGGCGGCCAACGCAAGGCGAGGCGGCATCGCTCGAATACCTTGCTTGGCCAAATTAAGAGGTGAACTCATTCTTGCGGCTAGACCGATTTCAGCCCAGGCACCCCAATTGATGGCAAGCGCCGCGCGGCCTGTTGCGCGCCGATACTGCGCGAAAGAATCCAAGAAGGCGTTAGCCGCTGCGTAGTTCGTTTGGCCCGGAGCACCTAGCAGCGCCGTTGCCGACGAGAACAGCACGAAGACATCCAGCGGAAGGTCGAGTGTTTGTTGGTGCACGAGCCACGCACTGTCAATTTTTGAACGCAAGACTTTGTCAAAGCGTTCGGTGCTTTGCTGCGAGAGTACGCCGTCATCCAGTACGCTGGCGCAATGGAAGATGCCCCTGAGTCGTTGGCCAGAGTTCTTCAGTTGACGTACGAAGCGAGCTACGTCGTTTGGCGCCGTGATGTCAGCTTGCAGCACTGTAATTGTCGCACCAGCCTCACGCAGCGTATCAAGCTGGGCTTGTTTGTCTGGGGTTGGTGTGCTTCGCGCGACCAAGCAAATATGTTGCGCGCGTTGCTCAACCAGCCAATTCGCCAGACTCAAGCCCAAATCACCTAAACCACCAAGAATCAGATATTGATCGTTCGGGTCGTTTGAGATGACTGCTTGTTGTTGCATGTCGATGATGACTTTGCCAGTGTGTTTGGCTTGTTGCATCGTGCGAAAAGCAGTTTCGACGGCCTCAGCCGCAAAGGTCTGATAGGGTAGTGGTTTGAGCTCGTCGGTGGCAAAACGCTCAAGCAGTTTGCGCAGTAACGCCTGCAGCACGTGA